>ODAI012898197.1_pt1 | contig 276239 bp, 242 predicted proteins | sample 1539321 | NCBI WGS metagenome assembly ODAI01 (sample SAMN02144231, study PRJEB22623) | gut metagenome | biome: sheep rumen | host: Ovis aries | place: New Zealand | reverse complement strand
GATATGCAGAACGACTTCATTGACGGCGTTCTGGAAAATCCTGCCGCAAAGGCAATCATCCCGGAAGTCGTGAAGATGATCCGCGAATGGGATGGCAAGGTGGTCGCAACCCGCGACACGCATTTCGCCGACAGCTACAAGGATTCCATCGAAGGCAAGCGTCTTCCTATCCACTGTGTCTACGGCACCGAAGGGTGGGAAATCCAGAAGGACATCATGGAAGCCCTGAAGGAAAAGAACGCCAAGATTATCGACAAGCACAACTTCGGCTACATCAGCTGGCCCAAGGCACTGTTCGATATCGACTCCACCGACCAGGATGCCGTTGCCGCGCTCGTTGCCGACTGGGATATCACCCTCTGTGATATCGGTACCTGCACCGACATCTGCGACGCTTCCGCATTCGCCATGCAACGTGCCTGGTTCCCGAACGCAATCATCCAGGTTGCCGAGAAGGCCACTGCCGCATCGTTCAACAACAAGTACCAGGCAGCAGCCCTCGATATCGCCCGCTGCATGCTCTGTGACGTTGTGTAGGGGGTAGCCATGTCATCCCATACACTGGCCCTGTATTTGCAGAAGCGCATGCCGGACGGTAAGTTCCGCCTCATGAATGACATCCCGGTAGTCCAGGATGCTTCCGAGGCCATGGAAATCCTCTATGGCAATTTCTTCGACTATCTCAAAGACCTCGAAGAATTGGACAAGAAGGAAATTCCCGCGGCCATCAAGAAGAACCTCAACGTAGACGGGTACAATTTCTACACCATCGAATGTGCCGACCTGTATCTGGATCTTGATGAAATCATCAAAACCTATGCCAAGGACTTGAAGGGTCTTTGCAAGGCACTCGGCTTCACCAAGACCAAGGTCGAATATGAGTATATCTCGCTTGGTTCCATCAAGAGCGATACTACCCTGCCGGTGAACCAGGAACTTGTCAATGAAGTCATCGATGGACGCAATAAGGCCATGATGGCTTCTTCTATGCGAGGAATGCTGCAAGCGTGGTTGAACGGTTTTGGAAAGGCGGATGATGTAATGGCAATGTTCCGACTCATTGCCGTCTATGATTACTAGGAGGTAGCATGTCGTACTATGTCTCATTGTATGCGGAATGTCGCAATAAGGGCGAACAGGAATGGAAACTGGTTGGAAAAGATTCCATCACAGAAGACTTCAAACTGTTCATGGTAGGGGAACCGGGTGACTGGACTGACAGTGATCGTTTCAATTCGTTTGACACGCTCGATCCGAAAACCCTGTCTTCTGCAATGAAGACCCATTTCCCTAAATACGAAAGCACTCCTGAGCGGTTTCGCCAACTTGATATTGTCCTGTACGAGGCTCGCTTGGATGAAATAATCAAGAAACACCGCGAACATATCAAGACAACGCTCGTCGCACTGGGCATGAATGCGCACTTCGACGACTATGGCGATCTCGATGTAAATGATGACTGGCGCATCGATGACGAGTGCACGGCAAAGATGCGCGAGAACCGTAAGGATTCACAGCTTACGTTCCCGGTGAGCAAGGAGCTGATTAACGACATCGTGATGGAAGATAGCGCTTATGCCCGCGCTCTCAAGAACAAGGGCATCATGGAAGCCATTTACGGAATGATACCTTCCTATGACAACGAGTTGACCGAAATTCGACTAATCGCAGTCAACTAGTTTCAACCTACTTCAAATATGAAAAGGCGAGACATTAGTCCCGCCTTTATTGTTCTTATGATGCTAAACTTACAGCTTCGCGCACCATTCATCGGCCATCTTCAAGGCAGACTCGATGCAATCATCCATATCCAGGTAGCGATAAAGCCCGAGGCGCCCGCACAGGTGTATATGGGAATCCTTGACGGCTTCCGCATATCCGCAGTAGATTTTGTTATTTTCCGGGTTGTTGATGGAATAGTACGGCTCGTCATCGGCTTTGCTGCACATGCACGGGGTTTCCGTAGTGACCACGGTCGTCATGTTGCGCGGTACGCATATCTCGTTGCCCTCTTTCCACGGCTGGAAATGCTTGTGCTCGATGGTACGGGTGTACTGGGCATCCTTCGTGTTATGGTTCACCACGGCTGTTCCCTGGAAGTCCGGAATCGGCATTACCGATGTTTCGAATTTCAGGCTACGGAACGGAAGGTCATGCTGGCCATACAGCAAGTCCGGGCGTCCGGAATAGAACACATGGCCGGCCATTGCATTCAATTCGATACGCTTACCCAGGTAATCGACACCGAGGAGCAAGTTGACCTTGCTGGGCGCATCGCGGAAAATCATGTTCTCGATCCACTTGGTGTACCCTTCCTCGGGGATGCCCTGGTACTTGTCGTTGAAGTAGTTGTTGTTCCATGTGAAGCGCATTGGGAGACGCTTGATAAGATCCGGGGGAAGTTCCTCGCACGGCTTGCCCCATTGCTTCTCGGTATAGTCCTTCACCAGGAGCTCGAACACCGTATTACCCACCATGCGCTTGCAGCATCCGGCCAGGGTAAACGTATCCTCGGTGGCCTTCGCATCATCAATTTCCTCGTCAATCTTCGCGGAAATTTCTTCCGGGGACAAGTCCGGCCAGATGCGTGCATATGTGTTCATGTTGAACGGAAGGTTGAGATACAGGAACTTGCCGTCCTTCTTCGTCATAGCAATGGGGGAATTCTGGTACGGGACGAAATTCGCGTACTTGTTGGCAAATCGCCAAACTTCCTCATTGGACGTATGGAAGATATGAGCACCGTACTTGTGGACCGTAATGCCGTTCAGTTCATAGGTATGACAGTTTCCACCAATCTCGTTGCGCTTCTCGACAATAAGGCAACTGAGGCCATGGTTGGCAAAACGGTTGGCAAGCACGGCATTGTACAATCCGGCCCCTACCAGTAATACATCAAAATGTTCTCTCATGAATCCCCCTAAATAGGATTGTCCAGGTCGATGAACATGGCACTTACCCCATTTTCATTAAGCCAGTCGGCAATGTTCTCCACGCCGAAGATTTCCGAGCGATGGTGGCCGGCAGCAATAACGGCCATGCCGGTCTCGGCGGAATAGATTGGCGTAGATTCCCGGATTTCGCCAGTAATGAACATGTTGTAGCCGCGCTCACGGGCTTCTTCCAGTTCTGAAGTGCCGCTGCCGGTACAGATTGCTACCGCGTATTCCTTGCCGCTTTCGAAGCCAAACGCCTGGTAGCCATGCGGGAACACCTTGCGCAGCAACTCGTCCGTTATCACGCCTACACCGCCGAATCCGATGTTGGCCTCCATGAAACGGTCGGGAAGGTTCGGCCTGTTATCAAAATACTGTCCATCGGAGAACTGCATCACGGTTCCTTTGAGACCGAGTTTCTCATAGACGGTTGCATTGTTCCCAAGGGTAGGATGAGCATCAAGTGGCAAATGGAACCCAAACAGGGAAATCCGGTTCTGCAGCAGCATGCGCATGTATTCGCCATACTGGGTGTCCAATACGCGCTTTTCCTTGTCGGAGAACCAGAACCCATTCGGGTGATGCACGATGATGACATTGGAGCCATTCGCGATGGCCCGGCTGATAAGGTCGGCCCTGAGGCTGACACCGGTCACGACGGACGTGACCTGCGGGTCACCGGAAGAACCCTTGACGATCAACCCATTCGGGCAGAAATCCTTGAACTCGCCAGGGGTGAGCAAGAGGTTCAATTTAGTTTCAAGTTCACTCAACAACATAAAACTCTCCTATGAATGATAGAAATACAGTGTGGATTCGAACCGGAACGCATCGTCGATATTCTGCCAGTTGTAATCTTCCTCATCGTCGACAAGATCCGACAGGCATTCATCCAGTGTGGGCGAGAATGCCAGGCAATTGCATGATATACCGACGTGCACATTCAATATATCGCATTCACAAAGCATTTTGTAAAGTGGTGAAAGAATAATTTCTGCATGGGTGCCGATAAATGCATCCAGGTCGGTAAATTCGTACATCTTGCGTCCGACTTCTTCATTATCAGTTCCGTGGTTCTGGACTGGTTCGAGATACCAGCGATATATGAAATTGGGCTTCATGTCTCCGTTAGGAAGTTTAAGGAGGCTATTGTTCCTATATTCGATATAGGGGCCGTTGATATAGTCATCATCCGTGTAGGAATGTCGCTTCCCGTTATGGTCGATTACATATACCGAGAGGCCATTGGGCACCGGTAGCCCGATTTCCTCGTAGGCCCTCTTGATATGGGCAAATGCCGAATCAAAGTTATCCTCGACCGAATAACAAAGGAGGCAGATGTATTCTATGATGTCCCTGATGGAAGACACCGATACGCCGGATTCCCAGTACCTGGTGGCCTCGATTTCAAGGATGCCCTGGTCGTTCAGGAGGGGGAAATCTTCCTTCTTGCGGGGAACGTCCCGGTTCACCTTCAAGGCATGTTCGGAACTGGAATTGGTCTCGAAAACATTGTGTCTTATTGTAAACATTCATTTACCTCATGCGTACCAGATGGCGCGGCATTCGATTGCCGGTAATGGGACATCAACTCCCCAGATGCAGAAATGCCTAATATCCTCCACCAGGTGCGGCGGGATACTGTTGTACTCATCATACTCCATCGTGAAATTATCGGAAAGCACGCGCATCATTTCATACGAGAATGGCGTTTCCGTCAACGCTACCCAATCAGTAAGGTCATCCAGCGCATCCGGGTGTTCTGATATATAGTCCTTCAAATTATCCGGAATATGCTCCATCCACCACGGATCGTAGGGTTGCCGGAACACAAGGCCACCGTAGCGCGGTTCTTCCTCGGGATCGAGCATATCCTTGGTGAACCCGGCATATATCCACTCAACAAGTTCACGCGGTGGAATTTGTTTTTCAAAATGGAACCGGATATTATCTTCGGTGAAGCTTTGCTTGATTTGTTCACATATTCTATCAAGCGTAATCAGGGAGTGTTCACGACCCCCCTTATATTCGGCCATCTCAACAAACAGGGACGCCTGTATAAATTTTTCCCATTCTTCCTGCGAACATATCACAAGACAGTGGCACGAACTGGAATTGGTCTCGAATGTCGCCAGCCTCATGCTCCTCATTTTGAATCCTTCTCATTTTGAAACCATATCTTACTGATGATGAGTCCACCGCCAACCGGGGATATTGCGAATATCATGACTGACATGAAATAACACAATATGGTTCTTACTTCTTCCACTGGCCATTCATTCCACTTGGGAATGGAGGCAATGCAAATGGAAATGGCAAATCCGACAAGCCATACTACTACGGCTAAAATAGTTCCACCACTCTTACTCATTTCGTCCATCCTGTCGTGGTGAGTTTCAATAGTTCGCCGATGCTTTCGTTACCCGTAAATGGCTGCCTAGTTTCCATAGGAGCCGTGCTCATCCTGGCCACCTGCATGTTCGGGAGGTCGATAAACATGGTCGAGCAGGTCATATTCCCGGCCGCGTCAAAGCATTCGGTGTCGCTTCCCTGGTAAATGCGAGCGTAATTGGCATCGGGGATGCACAATTCTTCCTTTGGCCCGAGCTGTTCAATGGCCAGGTTGTCGTAGGCGACAGCCTTGCATTCCTTGGCAAGGATATGCTGCCAATGGACCCGGAGCAATTCCATGTTGTGAACGACTTCTGCATATTTCCTTGGGTCAGCAAGATACAAGTCGCCGCGCCTCAACATCTTGTACCCGAGAATGAGTACCTTGCGTCCACGGACAAACTGGATGTCCCTGTCCTCAAATATGCCGGCAATTACGTGGATGACCACGTTAGGGCCCAGCCGGTCGATGATGTCAAGGTCCTCGGGTCTCGAAGAATCCGTAAGGGAGATGCCTATGCCGTGGACCAGTTTTTCCTGGACAAGACGTTGCAGCTTGTCACCATACCGGCCAAGATGCTTCTGGTTCACCGTTATGTTCGCAACGATGCCGTGCCGTTTCAGCAAGACAAGAAAATCGTCAATGCCCGGACAGGTGAATAGGTCACCGCCCCCTAAGGCAATTTCCGTTCCCGGGTGTATAGTCTCGACAATATGTGTCATCTTGGACAGGTCGCCATGCTTCCCTACAATCGTGGAATTCTCGTGACAAAACTGGCAGAATCCGTCGCACCGGTCTGTCACTTTCAAGTCGAATGATTCCGGAAAATCAAACGTGAAGTGGTCGGCATCGTCGGCCTTCCACTTCCCGTCGACATAGGCGCCGGTCTCGCGGATTCTCGTTCCATCGTCATAGAGGATGGTACGGTGGTTTCCGTTAATGTAGTCACTCAGAATTGCCATTACGCCTCTTGGTCGCTAAGGATGATCGTTGCCTTCCCGTTCGGGCCAATCACGATACTTACACTGCAGACTGGCGCCATCGGGTCGGCTACGTCCGGCAAGGTCTTGAATGTCCCGGAATTCTTGAAGACGATTTCGCAGTCGTCATAGGCGCCGCAACCGGTACCACATCCGTAGTTCCGTTCCGCTTCCTCGATGTAATTTTTCAGGTCACGGTAAATCATGGTTAAGATCCACTAGCTGCTGGAGCAATAACTGGCGCTTGTTCCTTTCGAGGCAGTTGAGGATGTCGGTGATGTCGATTTTCCCCCTGATCTCTTCAAGGACACCGGCGCAGCGTTCGCGGCGCTCCTGTTCCGGTTTGTATGTTTCGTGATAATCCTTCTTCCACTTTTCCGGCGTGCCAATGGCTACCGAAGGCTTGTCGAAGTCGACAGATGCAATACTTCCGTATGCATAGGTGCGGAACTTCTCGATGATGTGCTGGCGCCATGCACCGGCCTCTTCGTCGGTAAGACCTGCGGTTACAACCATCTTCACGGTCGAAATGAATCCGTCCAGGAGTTCAGGCGTAATTTCCAGATCGGAAATGGACCATTCGATATTGTAGTCATTGTCCTCGACCGAGGAAAGGTGAATCCGATTGACGCATTGGACAAGCCACCTCTTGTCTTCCATGAATTTTTTCAGGGCTTCGAAGGCATTCTTCTTTCTTTCGTAGAGCCTTACTGTCCCGGATACTTCTCCGCTGATGCAATCGTCACTACATCCGCTGATTCGATTCAGGAATGTCAACTTGTCGATGATCGCATCATGGTAGCCACCATTCCATGCGACGGGGGAGAATATGGTACATGCCCACGATTCCGTGTATACCAACTTATTCTCGGCGATGAATTCCCTGACTTCAGCGTTAAATTTATCGTCCTGGACACACAACCCAATACCGTTAACCCATACGGTGACATCGGGACCGAGCTTCTCATGCAGAAGCTCCTCGAATACCTCCTTCACGATGCAAATGTTATATTCCGGATAGGGCGAGACGTGCTTGTCCAGGAGACAGCAGTTGGAGTTGACGATATCGCAGATGCGCATCATTTTGAGCTCATCGGCGGTGACAGGTTTTCTGAATTTTTCAAATATTTTAAGCATATCCAAAATGTAGCAATAATTTCATCTTGTGGCAACAGGATGTAGTTTTCAGGTATGAAAATGCATATGAAATATCGCTGCGTTTATCCGAACTGCACCTATGAGACCAACGAGCGGTCGCTTATAGAGTTCCATCACGTGAACCCGAGGGAACTCAAAAAGAAGCTGAACAAGGATCTCGAAATCGCCCTGTGCCCTACACACCACAAGATGATTTTCCATCCCGAATCCAACGCGGGACAGCACTCGGTTATGCACCCCGATTCGCTTTCGGTCGTACAGGTGACCAATACGACCACCGGCCAGGCGGTCATATTCAAGGATATCGCGGGCAGGGAAATCACCGTGTTCGTCGATGTGCGGCAGCCGAAGGCCGATGCCATCTATGACCTGAAATGGTCACCATTGTCTGGTATCATGGAGACCGAGCCGGAAGAAGTCGATTCCTATGTGGAAAGCCAGGTAGATGCCAAAGGGTACTGCCAGGTTGGAAACCATGTGTATTTCTCGCCCGGAAACCGCCATTTTGCCCAGGAACTCCTGAAACAGTATATCACCCAGTACATGATCCGGGCGAAGAATGAATACGAAAAGTTCCTGGAACGAGCCAGGAACGATTGGAAATCACTTTGATGCCATTTCTAGCAACCTGGGCGACATTTTCTGCATGATTAGGTTGTAAATCTTCTTGTACCCGTCAATGTCCCCGTCAAACTCATAATACGGCATCGGAATGACGCTCTTGATTTTTTGGTCGAGTTGCCAGGCTTCCTCTTCAGACTGATTCCTGCCATTCGGATTATATGGCTTGACACGCCGCAAGAATACGTCGATAGAATGGTCGTCATACTGCTCCGCATCCTCAATGCACGCGAGACCTAACTGGGTACGTCCAATCATATCGGCATATATTTTCCCGAGACGGATCGGCGAATCCGTAACGATTACATCGACCTTCCCAAAGCACCGTGCGATACGGTACGTCTGTTTCCCGGTGATGTAGAACTGGCACTTGAAAACTTCCTGGTTGCCTTCCCACACCTTGTCCTTGGCAAACTCGGACACGTACTCGGCATCGACACCGGACATTTTCAGCATGGAGAAGATATAGGCTGCACCGGTACTTTTGCCCGTGCCGGGTCCGCCATACAGGTTCACAATGATTGTATCTTTCATCTTAGAATCGCACATAAACTACCCCGCATCCCAGAACAGGACATCTTCATCGTCCTTGTCCACTCTGGGTTCTGTTTCTGTAAATTCAGCAAAGTTATGGGTGAACTTCGGCCTAAAATCGCCGTCCCCGTCGCAGTACAAACCACGGATTCGGCTGCACCCCAGTTTACCGAGTCGTTCCATTTCGGTCAGGAGTGACAGGAACTCGTTTGCCCAGCACTTTTTCATCTTGCAGTGGACATCGAATTCAACTTCCTCGTTCTGACCCAGTTCAGTCCAGTTTTTAGGTCTCATGTTTCTTCCTTATACCTGCAGTATTGTCTATACCTTTCGAAAATTTTCCTGAAAATGCGCACGAAGATATTTGGCTTCCTGTACGGGGAGACGATTATCCCCCGAGGCGTAGTCGTGTTCCCCTTCATTCCATTCCCCCGTTAGAGGAATATAGGGTCCATCCATTGGAATCCGTGCTTAACTGCTCCACTTTCGGCTTAATGAAAAATCCTCGTATTTTCCTGAAAAGGCGCACGAAGATATTCGGCTTCTTGTACGGAATATAGAATACACCCGGCGCCTCAACAGACTTGCCCTTGTATCCTACGAGGACGTAATTGGGGTCGGCATAGAAGTCCGAGTAAATTTTGATGTCCACATCACTGAACTTGTTCTGTTTTGAGTTTTCCATCGGAAACCTCCACCTTTACGTTGAATGCATCCACTGAGGTATGTCCCACCGCCTTCACATCGTAATGAATGTCTATATCCCCGGAATGGGCCTTCAAGATGCGGTCTTCGGCAATGTCATAGTATTCATTGTCGATTTCCATACCCACGAAACGGCGTCCGGTATGCAACGCGGCCACACCGCAGCCACCGGCGCCCATGCAATTATCTAATATAACTTCACCCGGATTGGTGAAGGTCCTAATGAGGTATTCCAGGAGCGGGATTGGCTTCTCGGTCCTGTGGTTGCTTGCGGACGGGTGCGGCTTGTTAATCTTGAGAATCGAGGTCGGGTACTTCTGGGTGCTGCCCTTCCGAACGTCATCGGTCGCCTTGAATTCCCCATAGTTGTTGTTCACGAGGTCCTTGGTCTTGTAGGCATTCCCGCGCCCATGCAACGGTTTCCCCTCATGGAACTGCGGATTGTAGGTCGGGAGCTGCTTGTAGAACACCGCAATCTGCTCATGCTGCCGCAGCGGCATCTTTTTGGCATTCAGGAACCCGGTAGTTAGCACCTTGTCCCATACCAGGTCATACCTGAACAGCTTGCGGTTGGATGCCACAAGGTCCACATAGAACAGGCCCTGGGCGAAAAGGACTATCGCCCCGTTATCCTTGATGACACGCTCGTATTCCTTCCAAAGCGGTTCAAAGGGCAACCGCTTGTCATGGGGATTATGGGTGACACCATACGGGAGGTCACACAGGATCATATCGACCGATGCGTCGTCAAGTTCCTTCATCTTCTCCAGACAGTCACCGCGAAAAGTGAAGGTAGTGTAGTCGCTCTTGCGCGGATTTATTCCACGTGGATTGATAACGTTTTCCATTTGATTACTCGATGATAAAGCTTACGGCTTCGACGAATGCCGTCTTGGCTTCATCAACTTCACCATTATTGTACACGATTGCGTCCCAGGGCTTGTCATGCTCGAACTCGTCAAACTGGGCATTTTCATCCTCGGTCCTCTTGGCCCAGGTGGCACTGTCGCCGTTGCGCAGGTTGGCACGGGTCTTGCGGATTTCCTCGTCTGTACTGACGTAGATGACCTTCATGTTGAACCGGTCCGCAAATTTCTTGCAGAAGTAGTATCCCTTGGGATCGATGACATAAAATACCACATCGGCATCGATCTTGGAAAGCATTTCCACCGTGGTGCAGTATCGGTACCCGGTCTCACCAATCTGCGTGTAGGCAAACGGTTCCTCGCGTTCAAGCAGGGCGGTGAACCCGTCCTTCGTAAGGAAGGTATGCTCCACGCCGTCGGTTTCCGATGGACGAATCGGGCGGTCTGTATAGGATGGGATGGCTCTCGCTCCGAACACGGTCTGCGCATGACGGACAAGCGTATCCTTGCCGGAACCGGAACGACCGATGACTAATATTAGATTCTTCATGTATACTCCAGAGTTACTTACTTATCGGTTAGCAATATTAAGTTCTACAATCTTGTTGTTGCATTCTTCGGGGTCGACAGTGAGCCACTGGTCTACAAGTTCGGGTTTCCAATCCTTGATGTAGCCGTTCTCGTCGATATCCATGCTGATAAAGTCCCCGTATCCATTTTCCTTGGGGTACAGGAACTCGGGGACATACCATTCCCCGTCGGTCGCCCAGTGCCTGTCGTTGTCATAGTCATGCAGATGGACAAAACAGCGGTCGACTACGCGCAGGTGTATGGAAGCCGTGACACCCGGTTTCCAGTTAATGATACGACCCGTGTCGACTTCAATCGAGGGTTCCCACCTGAGTTCATAGATAATATGATGGGAAATGTCGGCAGATTCCTGCGGCCATTCCTTGATCCGCTCCCGAATTTCCTTAGTACGGTTGAACAGGCATGGAGTAAGTTCGCCAGTCTCGTCATCCATGCCATTGATACAAAACCCGGCTGGATTCTTGACATAGGCGGATATTTCCAAAATTCGCATGCTGTACTCCAAGTTCTACACCTGAAATATAGCAAATATTTGCCAAAATTGTGTAAAAAGCGATAAACTTTTGTACATGAAGCCGTACAGCTACGCCATAATCTACGTCGATACCCGGAACGGTCTTTCCGGGTGTTCAACAGACGTATTCTATGATGCAAGGGACCATATGGACCTCATCAACTGGTACGAATCCAGGCACAGGTTTATCAAGGTCGTTGCCGTGGTACCACACGAGAAAAGGCCGGACTGAGCCGGCCTTTCCATCATACTTCCAGGTAGAGGGCCCTTGGACCACTCTTGATCGGGTTGAGCACGATGTCGCCAACGCTGCCCAGTTCGTCAGGTCTAACCTTCTTGACCTCAGTACGGCCCTTCTTGATGAAGCACTCGTCCAGGTCGATGCTGCGGATGGCGCTGCGCGGGATGACCGCGACACCGTCCTTGTTCAGCTTCATACCGGTACCGTCATACCGGATAATGAGCATGGAACCCGGAATGTCGGACTTGCCAATGCGCCCCACATTGCCATGCACCCCCTCCTTGAGGTAGAAGTATTCGGCATGGCTGGTTTCCTCGCGGATGTCGTTCAGGCTGGACCACTTCTCGCAAGTGTATTCGGCGCCGTTTATGCGGATGCTGAACACGTACGCATCGTGAACTACCCACCGCCTAAAGGCGGTGAGCTTCTTGTCTTGCCATCATCACCGAGTCTTGCCTAGATGCAATCGGATTGCACTTCGGTAGAGGGCCCTGCTCCGGCGAGGCCTGTTCCAGGCACTCAGCTCTTTTTGACGAGCCAATCATCAAGACTACACGAGCAGAATGTGTATCCCTATCCATCTCGTAGCCGCAGTCGCATTTATAGATGCGGTCGGAAAGCGATAGGATATTTCTAGCACCGCACTGCGGACACAACTTGGTCGTCGGTTCCCACTTGGAAATCTTGAAGCTGCGGCCGCTTGCTTCCAATGCAACCAGCCGTTGCTTCAGTGTACCAAGACACGAGGACTGCACCTGCTTACCGAACAGCCCCTTTTGCCAGTTCTTAATCTGCTCGTCTTGAAAGTATATAACATCATAGTCGGTTACCAACTTGTGGTAGATTTTATTAGCCATGTCCTTGCGGATATTGGCAATATGCTCGTACTCACGCCTCAGCTGACGAAGACACCTGTAATACAGCTTCGACCCCTTCTCGTTCTTTTTCTTCCCTCTGCGGTTCAGTTTCCGTGACAGGAATTTCAGGCGGTCTGTTTCTCGCACATTACACTTGTACTTGTCACCGTACGATGTCGTTATGGAATCCTTTATTCCGAAGTCGAGACCAACGTTACGGTTGGTAGGAATCCTCCTCTCCTTCGGTAGCATTACGCTAATCTTTACATAGTAGCCGGATGCCTTCCGTATCAGCTTGGCATCGGCAAGTTCAAACTTCTCGAATTGATGTAGCTGGTTCAGCCCATGAACACGGAGCTTTCTGAAACCGGGAATGGTTATCCGGCACCCGTCCAAAATCTTGGTGAAACCAGTGATAATAGGCAGACAGTTCACTTCCGACTTGAATTTCAATGCGCCGACCTTGATGCCTTTCTTCTTTGCCTTGGCAAGATTGACAATGTCCGTCTTCTTCTGAGCCACCGTTGCCCTATGAAGAACCGATGGCAATGTGACAGTATCAGTCATCGGGTTCTTGTCCTTGTCGTAGTGGACTACATCCTTATGCTCGGTGTACTTGTAGTCGAACATGCTGTTGTCCGGATTGTCCTTGGACAATGCAAGCATGTCGTTGATTACCCACTTCGCTTCCTTGAAGCACTGTGATAGCTTCTGGAAGGTTTCCTTCGGATTATGCCGTATGGAAACTTTAAGCTCGAAGACACGACATATCTGCGACTTACGACGGGCATGGGTCTCCGCCATGCTCGCCTTAATCCTTGCCTTTGTATCTTCGCTTCGTACCAGTTCCATAACTAAGTTCTTGACTATACTTATAGTTTAGAAAATTTACTCAATAAATATATCAAAATAATGGGTGGCTGAATCTTATTTATTTCTTACATTTGCTATCGGCGGATCTTACCCACGCCCTAAATGGCGTGAGCTTGCGACCGCCCATTTGTCACATTTCTCAAATCGCCTACAGGAGTGTAGGCCGAACCGGATACTAGATATTGCGTTTTCTTTGTCATGCCCCAAATATAGCAAAGCCCGGTGCCAGTGGCAACCGGGCTCCAAATGGGCCACATGTTAAACGTTAACCTTTCTTTACATTCATCTCCATCACGGTAAACGCGATGAAGTACAGGATGGCCAGCACAATGTAAAGCGCGGTCCCACTGAACGTGTTGGCAAGCAGGGGACCGAAGATGCCGCCTACGCTCCATCCGGTAAGCGTGAGCGAGTGGATGCGCGAGGCGTTGGTCATCCCGAACCTGCGGGCAAGAAGGCTCGGGAGGACGCTGAAATTGCCACCGTAGGCAGCCTCGCACAGGAGGATACCGATGACGCTCATGACCGGGTTGCCCGTGATGCAGAACAGGGCACCCATGATACCGAAGGAACATACGAAGTGGTAGCTGGCCTTGCGCCCGATCTTGTCACTGAGGGTCGAGAAGCCGATACGGCCACCCGCATTGGACAACGCGGTTCCCGAGAGGATTGCCGCGACGGAGGCTATTCCCAAACCGAGAAGCAACATCTTCTCCTGGGAAATGATGGCCAGGCCGCAGCTGATATTGGTCATGAACATGAACCAGATTGCCCACCATTCCTTGCGTTTCAGCAGGTCCCCGTACCGGAAGTCCGAACTGCCGTATTCCTGTGCCATGTATGGGTACTTGCGGAGAAGCAGGGACGACCCCACCATCACCGCGGCATATATTCCACCCATGATGTAGAACATGTTCGCCAGGGACACGGTGGCAAGCAGCCACTCGATAACCGGGGAAGCGATGAACTTTGCCAGTCCGAAGCCGGTAATCGCCAGTCCGGACGCCATCCCCTTATGGTCGGCAAAGAAGGCCATGAGGGTCTTTACGGGCGTGACGTAGCCGATACCCGTCCCGGCGCCTATGATTGCCGTGGCAATATAGAAGGCCGGCAAGCACTGTATAGTGACAGCGGTACCGAGCATCAGGAAGCCCGTGATGAAGATGATGGTGGAGAGCCAGGCACCGAGGCGCGGGTTCTTCTCGATAGTGCTACCGAAAATCGCCGCGCACATGCCCAGGAAGAAGATAATCAGGGTGAACCCGATGTCCGTCTGGAACCGGGTGATGTTAAATGTCTGCATCAGGTTCGCCGAGAACTGCGACCAGCAGTAGACGGATCCGATACATGTAGTTAACGCCACCCCTGGGATGGCGCAATTTATCCATTTGTTAGGTGATTTACTCATGCCCGCAGTTTATCGCCTGACCTCGTTGCACCGGGCCGGGTTGCCGTCGGCATTGAGATAGGCCGTGATTGCGGACCTGTGGCCGGCGACATAGAACAGGTAGGCCATGTTGGTGGTATTGTCGCAATAGATGCTGAAATCGCCGTCGATATCGACAATCTCGACTATGCGCTCATGGTCTTCCCAGTGTTCCACGTTGCTGTTGCAACCCACCAATAGGCAGGCAATCGCAAATACCAAGCCAATGTAAAGTTTACTTAACATTTGTGTCCTCCCAGACACTAACAACCTTGTCAAAAAGCGGTTTCAGGTCGATAACTCGTTCAACCCTCTCGCCGTTTTCCCAGGTGCTAATCTTCGGGTTTTCCAGTTGCGCCTCGGTGAACGGGCCGTTTATGTCGTCCCAGCAATCCTTGCAGTACGGACAAATCCATCCCCTGGAAATGGAAACATGCGGTTTGCCGCACATGCAGCAGAAATAGCCGGCAAGTTCCTCCCAGGCGAGGCACATGTCCGAAAACGCATGGCCCTCGGTAACCGGTGTCGAGAAGTCCATGCGGAGCGAACCGTACTTCTCCTTGGCATCGGTCATGTAGATCCTATCCATGTCCATTCCGTCCGCCTGGATGGCAGCCTTCAAGGACATGAGCATGGTTTCCATGAACCATGGTTTCTGCCACCCGTTGGGTATGCAGTCGAGGAAGGTTCCCGTTTCGCTGAATACCGGATGCTCCCAGTCCGTCGTCTTCTCGCAATCGACATGCCGGATGAAGGGGAACTTCTCCAGCAGTTCCGGTTTCGTGAGGAAACGTTGAGAAATCGCCGGCCCGCCGGCAAGAGGAATCTTGGCAATTTCTGCCTCCTTCCTTGTCGCGTACATGGCAAACTCGGGAACATTACGGGCATTCAGGAAATACATGGACTACCTACTTTGCGTTCATCGCTGCGGTTTCAGCCTGGAACACCAACTTGGCAACGCTTGCGAAAGCGGCCTTCTTGTCGGCTTCCACGCGGAGACGGGCAATGTTCTCGTCAGCATCAATGGAGGCGAGAATGGTTGCTTCCGTCGGCTTCTTGTAGCCGGCGGGTGGATTGAGGGGACAGGCCTGGTCAAGGAACTTCTTGGCCTTGGCCACGCGGAATGCCTCGTAAGCGGCATCCGCTTCGTTGATGGCCTTCAGGAGAAGGTCACCATTCTGCTTGATTTCTTCGCTAGTCATATTTGACTCCTATGGGTTACTCGACATATACACCAAGTGCATCCGGGGAGAAGTATTTCTTCGCCGCACGCATGGCCATGTCGAAGGTGAGAGATTCAACGCCCTTATCCTCGTCAATGAAGCCAAGGGCCTGTTTGATCGGGGCATCCGGGTTGTCGTAAAGAAGAATGGAATGCTTCTGCTTCTTGGCCATAACCATTCCCTTGACGGTATTGAAACGTTCCTCGGTAAGGTACTTGTCAAGGTTTCCGAATACGTCCATCATGACATCGAGGAGTTCATTCTTCGTTTCGACTTCCGTACTGGTGAAGATGGTCGGGATATAGGTTGTCCCGACGGAGTTGATGAAACCGCCGACACCATAGGTGAGACCGCGATTTTCGCGGGCTTCCATGTTCAGAGGGGAATTGAGGCCGGACGCGAGCATCTTGAATGCGATAGCGGCAGATGCAGCATGCAAGGTATCCACCGGTTCCTTCGGGAAGATAATGAACTGGGAACGACCGTTTTCGGTAACCGGGACAAGCGCTTCACCTGAGTTTTCGGTGTACTTGTAGGTGTTCGGGAGGCCTTTAACTGACGGATACACCGGAATGGCCAGGTGCGGATCTTCGGGACCGATATAGATGATGCTGTCCGGCTTGTTGAAGACTTCATTGTAGGACTGCTTGTAATCATCGAAGGTGAACGCCTTGATGTCTTCTTCGCGGCCAATGGCCAAATAGCAACCGAAATGCTTGCGCATCGCATTGTACAGGGCAACCTGAGCAGGATCGATGAAGTTGTCGCCATATTCGTTGAGGACGGTCCGACGTTCGTTCAGAAACTGTTCCTCGGTGATACCGTCAATGGGACCGATGAGCTTTTCGACAAATTCCTGCATGAACATCTTCATGCGGTCGGCGAGGCCGGTCACGTGTACGACCACCTTGTCGGTGCCAGTAAAGGCGTTGACATAGATGCCGTTTTCCTGCAGCTTGTCGCGCATATCGTCCGTGTTCTTGCAAATCATGTGCTCCATGAGGTGCGATGTGCCATACTTGCCGGCCTTCTCGCTGACGGCGCCAACGTGTCCGTAGGAGACGTAGAGACCGGCCATGCCGAGTGGATTGTGGATGTACTGATAATTCATGAGCTTTCCTTTATAGTTCGATTACAAAATCCTTCATGCGGTTGTAGGACCGTTCACCCGGATAGCCGTGCGGGTTGGCGCGGATATGGACAATGCCACCGTTTTCCTTGGTGTAGTCGGTGGAGAAAACGTTGTGGACATGGCCGCAAATCCAGTAGGAGTCGTCCGGCATCTGTTCCAGGAATTCCTTTCCGTCAAAATAGAAGAACGGGGTATTCCTGTCCAGACGGTACTCGAACGCGACACCCATCTCATAGGGTGCATAGTGCGTCATCATGACCTTCGGCTGCGTGGCGATGAGCTTGTTCATCGTATCGCGGTAATGGTTCCAGATGGTCTCCGGCTGCATGTCCATGTACCTCCAGTGCGAACCGTCGAACCAGTGGCGCCTCCAACGAAGATGATCAGTAGGCGACAACTTGCACATACCCATGCACCCGGCGATGCCGTTCAAAGCGTCGCCTTCGAGCAGGTGCACATTTGGGCACTTCTTTTCCAGGAAGGCCCGCATTGCGGCAATCTTGTCATCAGATGTCTTGAATTCCTGGTTGGACTTGGACGGGGTGGCGCCCTTGACAACGAGGTCATGGTTGCCCAAGGTGATGTAGACTTCCTTGTACTTCCCGGAGAGGAACTTCATGAACTGCTGGAAGGTGCGATAGTCGTTGGAGAAATCGCCGGCACTCAGGAGGACATCGGTCTCCGGGATTGGCGTACTGTTCCACCAGCGGTCGAACGCCTGGAGGCATTCCTCGTCGGTATAGTCATCCTTCACCGGATGGATTGCATATTCATACTGAAAGTCGATATGGATATCGGAAAGAATTAGAGCCTTCATTTGATTACAAACCCTCTGCCCAATTAAACACGTATCGGAAATTTACCAAATCGAACGGTTCTTGTCAATAATTCCGATGCCGGTAAGCGTATAATCTGAAATTTCTTCCACATTGTCGCTCACCTTCGCATCGCCGGTGCCAAACGGGGCGGGTACCATTGTTCCATCATCCAGACCCTGGCAGATGATCTTGCCAAAGTCACTGTCTTTCAGGATACGCATTTCCGCCATCAGGCGGTTGTCCTTGATGGAAAGGTCGGCAAATCCCTGGATATCCTGCCAGTCAACCTCAAACATACGTTCCGGGTGTTCCACCCTTGGCATATTTAGTCTGCAAGGAACTGGCTGCCCTTTCAGCTTGTCAATCGCCTTCTGGACAACTTCCTTGCTGAACTTGCGGTTGTTGCGGTTCACCGTGTCAAGTGGCAAGATGCACCTGGTGTACACCTTGTACTCGTTTTTGTCGGCCATCTCCGGCTCATCCTTAATCCAGCCCTTGCGTTCAAGGACATGCTTCAATCCGTTTTCCATATGCTACCTCTCTGAACCGGGAAGGAACATCGCCCAGTCCTCGAACGGGAACGGGTGCATGGTCCACAACTTGCGGCATTTCGGATCCAATGCGCTGCCTGGGAAGTCGTCCACCGGATGTGCATACAGGAGACCGGTATGGACTTCCTCGTTGGTCGTCTTCATGTGGTTGGTGCGGTAGTCGTCCTGGAAACCGCGGCCGAACAGTTCCTCGTTTGTAATCGTGAAATCGTATTCGGCATTAGGCTTCCACCAGCCCTTCTCGGTCACCTCGGTCACCCGGTTCAGGTACTTCAAGATGGAGTTGTTGCTGAGGATGCTTGCCAACGGGAAGGTCTTGTCGGGGAAATCGTCATCGGTGATTTGGATGGTCACTTCATAGGCGAGTTTCCTGCGGAGCATTTCCCTGGTTGCATACCAGTACATGTTGCTGAACAGCAGTTCCGGGTCGTCTGTAAGCTGATATCTGTCAACTTCCGGCTTCTCCACGCCGTAGCTGTCGGTAAACTTCGAGTCGCAATGCAGGTCGCCTATGTCGAAATCGACATACGCGCTAAACAGGTGGAGCGCCTTGTCCGAACGGTAAGGGACCCTGCCTATCTCGAAAGTATCTTCCACATGTTCAAGACCGGTTTCCTCATACAGTTCACGGAGAGCCGCTTCGAGTGGGTCCTCGCCCTTCTCGACATGGCCCTTCGGGATGTCCCAGGAATGCTTCCCGGCCTTCGGGTTTCCTGTAGGATGGGAAACGAGGAGCCTGTTGCTCCCCTTCTGGAATATGATGAAACCTGCGCTAACTTCCTTGGGCATTACTTCCCTCCACCTAGATGCTGGTTTCGCTAGGAACTTCCTTTTGAGCCACTCCGCACAGTTCATCCTTGGCCACGAGTTTGAGCATCTGCTCAGTGAGTTCCTCCGCCGAGGTGCTGTTCTTGTATTCGACCTTGAAGTCGAATTTCAAAATTTCGGAACGGACCACCATGAGATCCGGGTTCGTGCGGGCCTCGTGGCGTTCAGGCAGCTTCTCTATTTCGGCCTTGGTGAACTTGCGGGTGGAGAGCTTGCGCCTGAAATAGTAGCCGAAGATTTCTGCGGTGGAGTATTCCTTCCAGAAATCGACTCCCTTGTCGGCAAGCATCTGAACCTTGTCATCCGAGTTCTTGCTTTCGAGCTGCTTGTGGGAATAGTATGCCCTGGCGACAGCCGAAATGGCGTTGCGGCAAGCGTCATGCTGACGGAAGCACTGGTAGTAACCGAGTTCTTCCTCGTTCATCAGGGCGAATGCGCGACCATCGAACACGGGGAGCTTCGTGAGCTTCTTGCCCATGTAGAATTCCATGTACTTGATGAATTCGGCAGTGGCGATGGCTGCAGCAAGCGATGCGAGCTTGTGCGTCTTGCGCCCGAAATCCTGCGAGTTCTTCGGAAGGACGATGGTGATTTCATCGGACTGTGTATAGCCGTAGCATGCCGAGAAGAACTCAACGAGCTTCTTGGTCGCCTGGCACATGGCCTTCACCATGTTCGGGTCGAACGGCTTCTTCAGTTTCCTGGTGAATGTATGGAAGCAGTGACCATCAACGCGGATAACCGGGTACATCCCGTCCGGGATGACCGTATAGCCATTGAAATAGGGCCACCCAAGCGGAATCTTGCAGTAGCCGACCGTGTTGGCCGGGTGACCGTTTCCGGTGAAATAGCCTTCGCGGTCCTTGCAGAAATCGTCAAGGCGCATGCGCTGTGGTTCCAGGTCCTTCTTTTCCTGTTCCAGCTTCGGTGCCGGTTTCTTTTTGAATAGGTTCCAAAACATACTTACCCCACGGAATATCCATGTTCTTTAAGGATGCGGGTTACCGCTTCCCTCAGTTCGTTTGCGGTGCCAACGTCGATACGGCCCCACTGTTCCCCGAAATTTTCGAGCCCCATGTCATCCAGGGCGTTACTGACGAGGATATCCGGGTCATCCTCTTCAAGGTTGGAAAGCTCATCGCATTCGTTCTCAATCGAGTCCAGGTCGCTGTCGATTTCACTGGTGTCGATGGAATCCCTGATGGATTGCACCGCATGGCGGATTGAGTACACGGAACTATCAATATCATTTTCTATACTCATCTTTTTGTCCTTTGTAACTATTCAGTTACCCAGTAAATGTTCATATTTCATATTCCTAGTTGCGCCGGTTTGGCAGAATTTCCAATGATTTACTTTTGTATACGATGGTACGCAAGTATAACCATTAAACTCTTTCTCCGCAATTAATTTTCCCGTTGAACACCGGTAGACATATTGTGGCCGTTCGCCTAAATATAACTGATATCCATCGGAGTCACATGCCCGTTGAATTAACGGAGTCTGATTAACCTTTTCCCAATATGCTTCTTGTTCTTTATTCTTACTTTCGGCAATAGCGCCAAACAGCAATGGGACAATTAAAGCGGTAATTAAAGAAATTGCCAATACAATTCCAAAGAACCATGCCATAATTTTGCCAAAAACTTTTAATGGCGTAAAGTTATTGGTACATACACCAACAATGATTAAAATAATTAAAATTATCCACAGCATAATACTATCCTCAGTATCATTTATACATCTTGTCATGTAGCGTCGGTGCAAGCATAATTACAAGAAAAGTAAATACTTCGATCATAAGTAAAGCAACCGCAGTGTCATTGTCGCCCGCACAAAAACTGGCAATTACAAATGGAGTTAATATGATTACAGGTATTAAGGAAAGTACCCAATCAGCTATATCCATTTTACCGAAAATATTCTTCATCACCTTTTTCACGTTGCAACCTTCGATACCTTGAGTTCAGAAATCCTGGGGGCCCTGCCGCAGCAGTGTTCTTCGACACAGAATTTCATTTCAGGGTTGTGGATCTTGTACTGTTCACATGATGGGACGAACAGGTTCTCGGCAATCCATGCCCATTCGTCGTCAACGGACGCAAGCAGCTTCTTGAATTCGTTGGCAAATCCGCGGATTTCCTTCAATGCGCGGGTGCAGAGACGCCTGTTCATGAAGTTGATGAGCATGCGGAGGTTGCCCTTCCATACCATCTTGGACTCCATGCCGAGGGGGAGGATGTTCGCAGCATCTTCCTTGGGAACGCCAATGTACCCAACCAGGTCGCTATATGCTGCCTGGATGGTTTCCATCGTAGAATCGTATTCGGAATGTCCCTTGCAGCTTTCCGGCACGTAGTATTTGAACCCGTCCTCATTCACGTAGCGGGTGGAGGACTGCAACCTGGTGGGACCACCGCCGATGTGCGTGTAAAGTTCGCGCATCATGCGGGCCGAGTAGTCGTCGATGACGATGATAAATTCGGGAAATTCCAGCACGCGGCCATGGTTGGCCTTGATGCAGGAAATTGCGCGTTTCTTGTTCTTTTCCGGGTCATTCACCGGGGCACCCCAGCATACGCCGGTGCACTGGCCGATCAGTTGAAGCGGATGTTCGGTAATTCTGATGATTTCGATTGACATATTACAAATATAGCTATTTTGTAGCGTTTTTGATGGAACGGTTCAAATTTTCTTCAATTTCGGCCAGGCGTTTCTTATGTTCCTCACGCTCGAGATAGTCCCGGATGTCCCCAAGGGTTTCCTCAGTCGCCCAGATGAAGTTGGGCTTCCCCCTCTTGGAAGACATGCTGATTTCTTTTGAAACTTTGAGTATCTGCTCAACATTCGGGTCCATATCTAGCCTCATTTGAAGATGACAATAGGAAATATAGCAAAAAGACTGCCGTTTGGCAGTCCTTTTGCTACTTGGTGTTCAATACACACCTTACTGAAATGCGGTCAGTTTTATATATACCGCCGTTATCATAGGTGAGTGAATATATATACGTACTTGTCTTGTAAAAATAGACCGGTGTAGCATCATATTGCATGAATTGCGACCAAGATGTCCACAGCCACATTATTTTTCCAATGTTGTCATAGTACACGGTATCCGCCTGGATGCTTCCATTTCCACCGTACTGGACATTAAATCCCATGTTCATGGCCGAATCCACCGGAATTCCCCCACTGAATTTTCGGCTCAATTCACTGCCTTCAGCCGAACCCGGAATGTGCCATCCGGCGGGACATATGCCCCTGGCGCCACGCATGATGACATCCACATCAAGGTCGCATTCGACATCGTTGAAGCATCCCTTGGCATCGTCGCTGAACCGGCCATTCGCATCCATGGCATCCGCCCAGTTGTACAGGCGTCCATACTTGGTGCAGTTGCTATCCAGGTTGCCATAGCAGGTGCTGCTGTCGGTCGCGAAGTCCAGGTTCTCGTCCATCCAGGTATACTTGCCGACGGTAGTCGTCCTGTATTTGCGTCCGTTCCGGAAATCGGTAAGGATGCCGTCGACGAACGACGAGCTGTCGACCATCGCTGGCTCGGTATCGGACGAGACGGGTTCGTCCACGCTGGAAGATGAGCTTTCCCGGGACGAGGCGCCCTTGCGGTTGCTTTCGGAGCTGCTGGACGGTTTCTCGGAGGAGGATGAGGACTTTGCCTTCGGGTCGGTATCCGGGGAACTTTCCGGTTCCTTGGTCTCGACGAGTTTCCACATGTCATCCCTGCACACGTAGGTAGACTTGACTTCGGAGACGTTGGCGAAGGACCCGCGGAGCTCGTCCGTGCAGTCCGGAAGATCGTCGACGGTCTCGACATCGAAGTCGTCGGTGCACTGCTGCACGGGCGACCAGGAATCCGTGTCACCGCATCCGACTATGGCAAGTATACTGAGAGATGCGGCCACCTTGCCCATCATGGCGCATGTTTTGCTGGTTATTTTGTTCATGGTTTGTTCTCCTTTGTCCAGAATATAGCAAACCCTGCACAAAATGGCAACCATATGCGCATTTTGGCCAAAAACGGCATTTTTAGGCTATTTGAACTCCATCCCAGCGAAGATCCGTTCCCTGGGGATGGCATCGGAAACGGTCATTACGCCCTTCCCGTGCCACTTCTTCCAGTCGGCCGGCCCCTTGTACCTGCAGTGCAGTATACGTATCCTTTCGTCATCTATCACAGTACCATTCTTCACCCCGCAGCCGACCACGGTCTTCCCGTCGCACGTCAGTGCACCATAGAAACACTTGTGCTTGGGGACATGCCCACCGGCCGGGTTCTCCCATGTCTCCTCGTAGTGGACTGGTCCGTTGCGGCGCACTAAGGTCTTCACCGTATTGTCGCCAAGGTGCATGAACTTCCTGGCAAGTTCCGGGTCCTCCTCGGTGCAGTATTCCAGTACCGTGCCTGTCCTTTCCTCATGGAAGTCCTTAGGGAACAGGTGCTTCCATCGTACGGCCAGCATGTCCAGGTGCGGGAACTTGTGCTCGTAATACCCGATTGCCTCGTCCACGTTCACGAATTCCCCGAGGTCCAGGTACTCGTCGTCGTCAATCGGCATAATCCACTCGGCCTGCGACTTCCAGTTGACGTACTCGTCGTACAGCCTGTACTGTCTCGGATGCCCCTCGATTAGCTCGTAGGTCACCCTTTCGCCGAACAGCCGGCATACCTTCATCACGTCGTAGTCGGACTCGTTGTCGAACACGTGCACCCGGTCGAACCCCACCCTGTCCAGGTGCCACCCGAGCCATTCCTGGAGGTCGTCCGGGTTCAGGTGCCTGGTGAGCAGCATGGCCTCGGTCCGGTACCGGTATTCCCTCGGGTAGTTCGCGTCCTTGGAGAACCGCACGGGTGACACCGGCATGTTGCATACGTAGTACATCTGGTCGTAGTTGTCGTAATTCCTGACCGGAGTGTCGCACCGGTGTACGCAGTAGGTCATGTAGGTGGACTGTATTATCTGTATGGAGGTGATGAACAGCCGGATTTCCCTGGAGAATGCGTACAGCTCCTTGTGGAGGACTACCTCGTCCATGCGGTTGGGTATGCCGGAATGGCCCAGTTCGATTATTCGGTCCCATACGGTGGAGAGGAACCTGGAGGTGACCTGGGTCTTCTTGAAGATTGCGAATGCGCACCCTATGGATCCCTTCCAGTCGGACTGCCCCTTCGAGGAGATGTATGCCTCCATCTGGGTGACTTCCTCCTGGGTGACCCTGCGGAGCCTGTCACGGAAGTATACCATCTTCTTGGAGTCGTCGCGGTAGTTTGTCAGCATGGGGGAGTAGTCGGCACCGGACTTGACGAAATTTTCGACTATGGGGGCGAGCGAATCGTTAATCTGGACGGATGCGTCAACCACGACCACTATGTCGGTGTCGGCGAACTCGAAAGGATGGTAGCGTACATAGTAGGACGCGTATATCGGGTTCGTATTGTAGAGCCTGGGGTCAACCTTGACTGTCCACCTGGATGCCGGGTTGCCATCGGAAAGGATTTTTTCAATGCCGGAAGGCTCGCGGGGCTCCCGGTCGGTGACGAAGACGTAGTGGGCCTCCGGATCGACGACCTTCGGCTGGCGCATCTTGTCGTAGTCGTTGAAGTTGAAGGAAAGGACTGTATATTTAATGAACGGCATAGTGCTAATATAAGTAATTACAGGTCGAATTACAATAGGATACGGAAAAACGGCCTGGTATATACCGAGACCGTTAAACCATAGCACAATAAATATGTAATTATGCTGTAATATACTTGATAGAACCACCTGAACCATCGCTTAATTGAAACCATTGCGGTGTTCCATTAGACTCATTTATACCAAGCACATAATATTTTTCGGAATAATCGCTTGGAATAGTTGGCAATCCGCCTTGTTGTGCAGCCCATACGATTTCGTCCGAGTCATCTGGGGCGCTTGCCCGTTGAACAGTGAGAACCTTACCGACATCGGCATGTGCAGCAGCCGGGGTAGGCACCGGGTTGATTACAGACACACGCTCGGGATAACCGGCAGTACCGTATACCTCTATACCGGCACCAGCACGGACTATGTTGGTACGGTCAAGCTCGTTCCACTGAATACCGTTGGCCGTCTTGGTGAGAAGATATCCGTTGTTAACATTGTCAATACTCGGAACAGGATTGGCTACTTCAAGACCATCCTTGCCCATAACAATAGTCGAGACATCAAAGCTAACGGCCAATTGTGTTCCGACTAGAGTTAAACCCTTAGTATCGTCATAGTTTACACATATTCCGCCAGAGTTTTGGTCATAGACGATAGCAGCACCCATAGCTGATTTCTGAACGTACTGGCTCAGTTCCACCCGGGTCACTCCCACCTTCTCCCAGGTCGGAACGGTAGCATCCGTGCAAATCCATTCGTCATACACATCGTTAGTATCAGGTTCTGCGCTCTGAGTCAGGTATATCTTCTTCTGGTCTGGAGTGCCGCTTACTACTGGCAGGTGAGTTGCCGGGTCGAGCGTAGTTACATGGAACCCACCGAAGTTCGCCAGTGCGGATGCCACGCCCTTTCCGCTAATCGGTGCCCCACTGGTGGCATCATAATCGTCCACCGTGATGTCGTCGGTAAGGTCGGACAGCTTTGTCGGTACTACCGGCGTGATGTCGCTAAGAGGGATGTTCGCGGTAACCTTGTTTCCGCCAACGGTCTTGGAACCGGTTGCTATGCACATTGCTGAACCGAGGAAAGCCGCCTTCTGCTCCTGAGTGAACTCTGCGGTATTATCCACCGAGGGATAGTCGTTCATCTTTGCCATACTGGAATTCTCCGTGTCGATACACGCAGTTTATAACAATGGCCCGGCTAGAAAGCCGGGCCATCTGTTTACCCCTGTTCCTCCTCGTCATCATCCAGCAAGTCGTATGGATAGGAATCCATGTATTCGCACGGATCCTCGGATATAGTTTTGTGATTTCGTCTTTAATAGGCTTTTGCGACTCGTACATATCCTTTAATGCCCAACATTGCTTACTCATTATCCATTTTCCTATACCAATCCAATTGTTCTCGCATAAATGCTGGTTCCCGTTCATTAACAGGAGTGCTACGCCACCAATCCATAAATCGCTTTGGACAACGGAGAATGCTGCCATCAGCAAGTTTCATACGGGACACAAGTGGTTCCATGCTCATTATCCTCCTTTACCAAGGTTAGTAATTGGACTTAGTAGACCACCACGCATTTTGCACTTCACCCAAATCCTCTTGAATTTGCAACAACTGTTCATAGTAATACTGGTATTGGTAGTCCACGACATCTTCATTGAGTTCGGCTCGTTGTTCAATATAACGAGCAAATTCAACCAGCCTATCGGAAATTTCTTTAATCTTTTCGTGTGTCATAGTGAACTCCTTGTCTCATGCTCACCCAAATAAACTATATTTTTTCAATACAAATATAGCAATTTATGGGGTCTTTGGGTTAAATGCTGTTTTAGCCAATTTTGGGCGTTTTTATCGGCCAGCAACACTTTGGGTGGACATAGCCATGTTATAAACTGATTTGCATGAAGAAGCCATGCAACTGTTCGCGTCCCCGTCCGAGACCCCATAAGGGACCGTCGGAGTATATCCCGTCGATGACCTATCCACTCGGTGGGCTTAGCGGCGCTGGCCCATGTTGCGAACCGGGCCTTCCTCCCCCACCTCCTCCACATCCCCTTCCTCCAGAGCCGGACCCGGAGCCCAAGCCATGCCCGTGTCCCCCGAGGGTCTATAGGAACCCTCCGGATGTCGAACTTGTCGAGGGAAGGAACATCGAGCTAGACGTCGAAAAGACGGACACCAAGTGGATTTACACGGTATCATCCAAGGCGGACCGTACCGACATGTTCCCTGGCGACCATGTCGAGGTGCATAGGGAGGTCACTGACGATGGTACCAACTACACGATAGACGCGGTACAGTTCCCCGTGGTGATTGACAAGGATTCCGAGGATGCCCTCTATGGGGACGGCACTCCGGAGAACCCTCTCGGCATAAACGACTTCGAGGGCGCCACTGCATCCGAGGACGGTCAGACCGGCGCTGTCCCGATGCCGTACGCGGGTGAACAGGGAATGTTCCTCCGCGGGGACGGTACGTGGGCGAACGTGGACAATACTAGGGAATGCACGGCAGCAGAAATGGACGCATGGATAGACGAGGTTGAAAATGGCTGATACGAAGGTATACGCAGGAAAGGAAGGCATACAGGAACTGTGGCGCAGGATTAAGGCCGAAATCGGCAAGTTCACCGCGTTCGAGCGTAAACCTGCTGCGCCGGACGGTACCCCTGATGTGCACTTGGCCGACCGGAAGACCAACATCATCTACCTCGTGGAAGACCCCACCGCCCCTAGTCCGGATCACTACAAGGAGTGGATTTGGACGCTATCGGAGGGAAGCGAAGGTGAATGGGTCCGCATCGGGGATACCTCGATGGACCTGTCCGACATGGCCAGGAAGTCGGAAATGTCGGTGGAATCCGTACAGGGCGACCCAACAAAGGCGACCATACAGCTGAATACCAACCTCGTCCAGGAAGTTGTAATTGAGCATCAGGACATTAGCGGAAAGCAGGATGTAATATCCGACCTTGCCTCAATCCGCACCGGGGCAGCCGCCGGCGCTACGGCATACCAGAAGCCAAATACGGGGATACCGTCAAGCGACATGACGGCGACAGTACAAGCATCGCTCAGCCTAGCCGACAGCGCGGTACAGCCGGCCGCCCTCGCCACCAAGCAGGACAAGCCCAGCAGTTCCACTGCAGGCGACATCGCCACATTCGACAGTGGCAGCAGCACAGTTGATTCCGGAAAGGCCTTCCTTAATTCGACCGGTACCTGGGACGGAACAAGTGACTCGCTTGTCCCGACCGCTAAGTCAATACAGTCCAAGCTGGACGAGAAATATACCCGTCCGGCATCCGGAATTCCAACGACAGACCTGGACTCCGCCGTGAACGCCTCACTTGGCAAAGCGGATAGCGCGATACAGCACGTCTACGCCGGACCAGATGAACTAGTTCCCGACAATACCAAGACTGTTACTATACCATATGCAGAGGTTATTCCTGCCCATGTCGTGACGATAGGTGGTCGAGCATATAAGGCCGTAGTAATAGGCGGAAAAGAATGGCTAGCAGAGAACCTGGATTTCAAATTTGACGGACTAACCATCGGGCAGGGCGCATCAGAGTATGAACCCAGGGCAAACTACTATAATAAAGACGAGACTACCTATGGTGTAAATGGAAACAAGTACGGCCTGCTATACAACTGGCTAGCCGTAAAATACCTAACGGACAATAAGTCCGAACTTATCCCTGGGTGGCATGTTCCGACAAAAGCGGAATGGGATGCCTTGGCTACAGCAGTCGGTGGAGCAAGTGTCGCGGGTACAAAGTTGAAATCTACTACAGGGTGGTCTTCTGGTAATGGTGACGGAACCTACGGATTCGATGCGGTACCCGCTGGTGAACAGTACCAAGACCAATTCTCGAATTTAAGCAACTATGCGAACTTCTGGACTGCTGATGACGATTCGACTGCTAATCGGTACTATCGTAGTTTCAATACTGGCACATCAATGACATCATCATACAGTAGGAAGGATTGGGGTATCTCCGTCCGTCTCGTACGGGATACAACATCAACCGATGACCCGACCTTCAAGGGCGGCCTGTTGACAACATCGATGGTAGAGAAGCTCGACGGAATCGAGGCACATGCAGAAGTGAACGTCCAGGCGGACTGGAACGTCTCAGACAGTGCATCCGATGCATTCGTAAGGAACAAGCCGTCGTTAGCTACGGTTGCAACCTCCGGTAGCTACAATGACCTGACGACCAAGGCTCCCGTATTTGCCGGGTCAACGGCCGGGTTGGTCCCTGCTGCTACGGCGGGAGATTCCAGCAAGGCTTTGAGAGGTGATGGGACCTGGGGCGACGTTAGTTCAGTTAGTGTTAGTTATGATTCGGTTAACGAAGAATTGCATTTAGACTTCAGTGCTGGAGGTAACTAATATGGCCGTGGCTTATTCTCAGAATGGCGTGATTGTTAGGCAAATACTTCCAACTACAGTTGCAACCTCTCGTAGAATTGATTCTGAGCAAGGAATACTTGTAGTGGATGAGAATGGATATATAGGTCAATCCATTACAGATTATTTTCCTCATGCCGGAAATACCTATTATAACAACTTTGCTATCGTAATAAACAACGCAGACTTTTCACAAAGTGGACTAGGTCGTGTTACTTTCATAACACCTGGCACTGCTGATATAGGTGGCAGAACATATAGAACAGTTAACATTGGTGGTGTTGAGTGGCTCGCAGAAAATCTGGATTATAAATTTAGTGGTTGTAATATTGGCGGAACCGCCTATTCTACCGGTGACCCTAATGCATGGTACTACAACAATGACGAAAGCACCTATGGCATTGACAATTCGTATCATCTTGGTCTGATGTACAACAGAGCCGCAGTCGAACTATTGGCGAATAATGTGGCTACCTTGTGTCCAGGGTGGCATGTTCCTACCGCCGGCGAATGGGATACGTTGATTTCTGCTGTTGGGTCGTCTCCGTTTTATAAGATATGTGCACAGAATTATTCGGCAAATCCTAGCTGGCCTACCAGCTGGAACGGCACCGATGACTACGGATTCGGTGTATTGCCTGGGGCATACGTGTGGAATGGATTCGGAGAACTTGGAAATTATGCTTTGTATTGGACAAACAGCAAGCATTCCAGCGGCAATAGGTATTATTGGTTCTTTAGAAAATATGAAATACTGACACGACAAACTGGTTCGACATACCAAGGCGGCTATCTCCGTCTCGTCCGTGACGCAACATAAAGGAACTAGACTATGTCAGGCTACTTATTGAAATTTAAGGAAAAATATTCCGTCAAGATAGGCGGACGCCGGTACCCCGTCGTCAAGATTGGCAACCAGTTGTGGATGTCGGAGAACCTGGATTGGAAGTTTCCGTATAATGGTGGAACATTGCCTGTTGGTGGTTCTTCTGGCACACCGTCTACTGAGCATGCTTGGTATTATAATAATGATGAAACTACTTATGGAATAGATGGAACTTATAAATGTGGATTACTTTATAATTGGTATGCTACAATGTATCTTGAAAATAATAAATCCACATTACTTCCGGAAGGATGGCATGTTCCTTCAGCTTCCGAATGGAATATTTTAATAGCCACAGCTACTTCTTCACAATTAAGGGCAACTGATAATTTAGTTACTGAAAATTGGCCTAGTGGTTGGAATGGAACTAATGATTATGGATTTAATGTTTTACCAGCAGGTAGATATAATGGTTCTTTCCTTGACTTTAATGGAATGACTGTATTTTGGACATCTACTTCGGTAAGTGGCAAAGGACAGAGTATATTTGTTAGAAATTACGATGATGGCACAATTTCATATATGTATTATAATGGCAATTCTATTCGTCTTGTCAAGGATATAATCCAATAAAAGGAGAATTTAATTATGATAGCTGGTCAATTACTATGTATAAGAGAAAAATTACCTGAAGGATATGCACTTATAGGCGATAAAATTTACCGGACAATTACAAAAAATGGTCTAATCTTTACGGCACAAAATGTTGAGGTTACTTGGGCTGGTCTAGTTTTGGTAGCAGAAACAAGTTCCGAACCACGGGCGCAGTGGTGGTCTAATAACTCTAATGCAAACGGATTGAAGGGTTCTCAACGGGGCTTGTATTATAATTATTCAGCGGTGCAATATATAAATGCTCATGGAGAATTATTGAATGGTTTTAGAATTGCAACCGAGCAGGATTATAGACAACTATTTTCTAGTGAGGACGTAAACAATTTTAAAGCAGTCACTTCGTGGAACTCTAACCCAGGCAATGATACTGAAAACTTTACATTGTTTGCATCTGGTTTTTATGAGGGTTATTTTGGTGGTAATGGAACGGATTGTTACATAAGATGTGGTGAAAGTAATAAAGCTTTTCATTTAAATAGAAACGATTCTGCTATAAATTTTACGACATCGGGTTATGCTACTACGCTATATCCTGTAAGACTATGTAAAGACCTGGAATAAAGGAGAAGTTAACTATGTCAACGACAAATGGAAATATGAAATCGCTGAGGGTAACTGATAAAGAAGGCAATGTGTATGTATTAGTTCCAGTAGATACCGAAGCCCGTCATGCGATTGACCAGGCTAAGGACCTTCAGTTCGATGACGATTTTTTTACATCTGAGGTGACTAACACAGCAGTCAACATTGGTTTAAACGGTGTTCCCCTCGGAGTAGATACTGATAGTCCTTTAAAGTTCGTCCAAGATACACAACAAGGTATCGTATTCGGTTCCAATGCACCATTCAGCACCGCCATCGCTCCTGAGTACAACCCTACCGCCACCTACGCCGCCGGCGACCACTGCATGCACCTGGGCAAATACTTCCGGTGCAACACGGCCATACCAACGGCGGAAGCATGGAATCCCGCCCACTGGGCCGAGACTGACATTATTGGCGACCTCGCGACCGTCGCGACGACCGGTAGCTACACGGACCTGTCCAATACGCCGGCATCGACTCTTGACCAGGGTTACCTCCGTACCTACGACGGCCACTCCGTTTACGCCGCCCGCACCGACTGCGACAAGGACGGGAACGACCTCACCCTCGGGATAGATGGCACCACCAACACTGTTACCGACAACTCAGGAGAACCAGTGCAGGACTCCTCCGGGAATCCCCTGGCGGATGCCGAGTCCGACGCGCGGGTGGTGAGCATAGGCGAGCTCCCGATATGGGCCGACCGGGCCGAAAAGGACACCTCCGGAAACGATATCGAGACGACCTACGCTACCAAGCAGGAAATGCAGGATGCTCTGGGAGACCTTGAAACAATCCTGGCAAGTATATAAGGAGGACACATGTCCATCTCGTCAGAAATAGAGAGAATCCAGACCGCGAAGTCCGCCATAATAACATCCATAGAGAACAAGGGCGTTACGGTACCTACCGGCGCTATGATAGATGAGCTGCCCGAGTTGATTGACAGTATACCGAGCGGCGGTGGCGGCGGTATGTATGGCACCGAAATTATAGGCAACAAAGCATATAAGACTGTTAAGATGCCGGACGGGAAAACATGGCTTGCCGAAAACTTGAACTATAAATTTTCTGGCGGGACATTTAACCCGGATGGATATACAACTACTCCCGCGTATTGGTTCTATAATGGTGGGACGGTCGAGCCCGTAGAATTTTATGGGTTACTCTATAACGGATATGCTGCGCAATACTTGGAAAATAATAAGGAAACTTTGATTCCGGGGTGGCGTTTACCAACGGAAAGCGATTATAGTAATTTAATTAGTTTATTCCCAAATCAAAACGCGGCGTTTAAATCTTTGTGCGCTTTTGATACTGCTACTAATGACACCGGGTTTTCAATTATAAACGCTGGACGCCGTGAAAATAACGGAAACTATACCGACGCAGGCGGTGCCGATGTTTGGACGCTTGCCGCGCCCGGAAATAGACAGTGCTTGTTTTCAAAATGGGGGACGGTGAGAATAGAATCTTATGACCGGGCGTTTGCTTACGGAATAAGACTTATTAAGGAATAAACGGCGAACCACCGCGCCAACAAGTGACGCGGCGCGGCATGCTATCTAGCCCGCTTGCCTAGTAGTCATTCCGTTCATCACCGGCTACTTCCACGGGGCCAATGCCGGCTTCCGGGTACAACTTCCTGACCTTCTTCAGGTCGGCGATAGCGGTAGACAGGTCGGCGTAGACACGGCCCGTTGCCAGCTCCCTTCTCCGGGAGCAGTTCTCGGTGAACTACCGCCACCATAAATGGTGGCAGCTTCGGTCTTCATCCCGGACACCTTGCCTTTGCCGAAGTGGCAACCGTAGAGGGCATCTAGTCTGACCGCATAAGCTTCCTCCGCACCGGAGGTACCTGCTTATTTAATGTCTTTCAGCCTGACAATTTCAAATATAGTATTTTATACCATGCTCAATGTTATTTTTTAGTTACAATCGGCGGCTCTCATAAGCCACCCTAAAGGGTGGCATCTTTCCCACCGCCTTTAGTAAATATGCAGTATACTCTTCTCATACCGGAAATATAGCAAAATATCCAGTACTGTCAACGGTAAGTCACAATCCAGTTTGGAATATGCCACGCGCGGTCATCAGCCGTCCACCGAACGCCATTCCGCCAGTTCCTCCATGGTGGGCATGTACCGGGCACCGTCGCATTCGGTTATAAACTGTGGATATACGCGAGGGCAGTGTCTATGTTTGATTACCGCAACGAGAAACCTATCGAAAAACTGGATCCCATCCCGGAAGGATGGACCAACGAGGACAAGACCAGGTTCCTGGAACACGGCTTCCTGGCATTTGCCGGTGAGACGCCTGCGGGCGTCATGCGCACCAAGAAGGTAAGCCTCGAAATCCTCGCGAACAACATGCCGGGTGTCGTCGTGTGGACCGGAAACGGTCAGCCCAGGACCTCGGACGGCACGTTCACCCTCGTAGAGACTGGAAGCTCGGAAACCGGCAAGCCCGAGGGCAAGAGGAGCCTCGTGCTCAACAACGGTGCCCTCAGGGCAGCGGGCGGATGGTATCACGTCCAGGCTACCGCGATAATCGCAGTTGTCGCCGGCAATGTACCGTACCGCAACGAGTACCGCAATGTGTCGGTCAAGCTATCGGTAGAAGGCACCGACATCGAGGAAATCTCCGTGGCGATTGACATGTCCATGGACTCGTGCGAATACCGCACTGTCTCGTCGGTCGTATACATCGCGGACGATGACAGCTCCGTGACATTCGGCGCGGCTGGACTCGGACAGGACAACCTGGTCACCGTACGCCTGGACAACGTATCCGTCCATAAGCTGGAATCGCCGGCAGTTCCCGAAGAAGTAGAACCGGGACTATAAGAAAAATGCCGGGCACAAATGCTCCCGGCAGTCGAATATCAGTACGTTTTTCTATGCAATACGCGCAAATGCGTGATTTCACGGCTTAAGCGCTTATTTTTACGCTCTAAATCATTAGAGTGTGCACGTGCATTTTCGCGATCCGACTGATTTTTTTGAATTCCACCCCGAGTTCAACCGCGACTGGAGCGTACGGAAGCGGCCGGGAGTGCACCGGGAGAACCCCGGGAAACGGATGCGGAGAAGGAAAGGGAAACCCGGCGAGGATTCCAGGAATGAATAGCTTTGATTTTACTTTGGAAAGAATACAATGACATATACTTAAGTATATGTCATTGTTAAAAGATTAGGTGGACTACAAATTGGTCGAGGTGACCTTTTTCCATGCGCTAAATCCAGTGGTGCCTCTTGATCTGTGGTATAGAATCAAATCTTTTGATGGTTCGGTAACATACTCAAGGGACTTTGCCATATATCTACTCCTTTATATAAATAATATCGAGTTGGAGAAATAAGTAGCACCGCTATTTAATAGTGTTAACTAATACATATTCTCTATAATCTATATGCATATAAGTTGAAGGATCTTTCCAATATAAAATCTCCCAAGTTTTACTACCTTTACTTGGTAAAGTTCCTATAGCTTTCTCATTAAGACTACCAATATCCCACATTTGATATGGATCTCCGGAGAGCGTTGTTTCTTTAACGTCGCCATCCACGCTAATCCATCCGTAGTTAGCTGAAGTAGCTCCATATCTACCGCCAGCTTGTATTGTAATAGTCTGGGAGGAACTTCCTGTATTAATTAATGTTAGACGAATTCTAGTTCTTGGTGTAACCTCAGCATAAATTTGAGATGGACCTCCAATTTCTAGCCACAATCTATACGGATGGATTTTGAATTGGTCATTGGTCATTCCAACGAATTCACCATAATTTATTATATCGAGAACAGGTCTTCTTGTTGCTATGGAACTATTACCATCATGTCCAAGAGCTTTATAAATAACTTGATCAAGATGACAAATGGTATATATGTCTTTTCCAGTTCCAACATTGCCATTGTCAATTTCAGTGCCATCATTCCCAAACATCTTCCAAGAACTTTCGGTTACAAACATGTAAGCGCCCATCTTCGAATTTATAGATTCGTCAATGTTCAAGGTCTGGTTACCAGAGATATAATTTACAGCAGAATTAGCCTTTCCAGAAAATTCGTCGGCGACCAATTTTACTCCGGTAGAAGTCTTATTTCTATTGCCAAATACATATTCTGTAATTAATTTATCTGGATTGGCAGCATCTGTGTCTCCATCACGATAGTTAAGCCATACACGACTGATACTAGTAGTACCAGAGTTAGGTATGTTTTTGAAATTTACCTCATTATCATGCTGCTGTTTGAAATATTCAGCAACGTCAGCATTCTCTGCTCCTGAGGCTTTAGCAACTTTTGAAGCAGTCTTGGTCCATCCAGATGAAGAAAATTCATACTTAACAATGTCACCTATATTAACTGAGTTAAGGCATCTGCTAATGGCAAATACGAATTTACTTATAGAGCCACTGTCATAAACGACTTCTTGAAGCCTAACAATATGATCAAAAGTTCCGCCTTGACCACTTTCAGTATCAAGGCAAACGATATTTGCACCGGTAGCATATGCTGTTACTGTATTCGCAAAACTAGGGGTGACAGAGTTATAATTAACAATAAATTCATTACAACGTTGCCAACTAGTCCAAGAATTAGAAGAATAACAACGTTTGTAGACATCTTTTCCAACAGCAGTCTGAGTTATAAATGACGCAGATTTCATCACTATTAATGTCATCAAGCCGCTTTCTGGAGAATTTAATACTCCTGTAGCTTGTGAAATGCTATATACTCCAACTGAAGTAATAGAATTCCAGTCAGTTACAGATGTCAATGATACAATATCTACTTTTCCGTCTAGAGCAGTTTTTACACCGCCGCTAGTCACAGCATTAGTAGAACTACTTGTAGGTGCTGTATCCATTGTAGTAGCTGTAGCAGATATCTTACCATCAGCTTCAGAAATCGCAGAAATATATTTTCCAGCACCTCCTTTTGAGGATACATCAAGGGCTTGTATAGCGGTAGTGATATCACTTGACTTTGCAAATGACTCAAATGTACCTTTTGGAGTTAATGCGGTAGTAGTTGTAGAACCGTCAAATGAAACTGATGTACGAGCAATCTTATTGGAATTATCTGCATCCGTTACAACTAATTTATCACCATTAGCAATAGTAATATCATTAGTTTGGAGTGTACCACCATTTTGGATATTTCCATGAGTATGGTCGGTAAAGGCAACGCTCTTCCAGTCCCCAAATGTCCAATTTACACCGTCACTAGATACTGCGGAACGTTCATACAGTAATGATGGTTTACCAGATGCTGATGCAGTAGCGATCTGTGTAGCTCTATACGTAGAGCTACCAAAGTTAGTTGCTACAGTATGGATACTATAGTTATTAGTGGAATCCGGGAGATATTTGTTAGCTCCATAATATACTGAATAATCGCCTACCGTGGACGTATTTGATGTTGTACTTATAGGCGGTACCGCCAAATTAGCGTTGCTTACTACCGTAGCACTTTGGGTTCCATACATAGTCCCGGTGACCCGGAGATCACCTTGTACGAGCGTGTTGTTTAGATTTGCCATAGAAATCCTCTCTTCCCTTTAAACTATTTCATTTGGTCTCGTCGAATCTGGCGGAAACCACCGAGCTGTCGGACTTGAGTACCTGGGTTTTCGTGTTTGCTGGCCAGCTCCAGTTCGCCCCGCCGTCAAGACGGATGTATAGGTCGATAAACCCACCGTCAGTCACGATAAGTTTATTCCAAGCTGGGATTCCGCCTTGATAGTTCGCCCAGCACCCTAGCCCGCCCCACCAGGAAGATGCGCTGCCGGTATTGCAACTCCAATATACGCCTCCAGAATTCTTTTTGTAAATGCCACCATGTGCAAAGGTACTATAACCAGTAGATGTATTTTTTACAATAGAACCTTCCGCAACGTCGGCATATGCCGCAGCATTAGGATTCTTTGATTGTACCCACCTGTACTTGACCGTTTCCGCAGAAGAGTTGGCTTTCTGTAGAACCATGAATTCCCATTTATCCGCATAATCCGGCAATTTTCCATGGAAAAACCGCCTACTATCTTTATAGACTTGTGTGGGGAACGGGTCAGACTCGGAAAATAAATAAGTTGTTGGGTCGGCATGGTGGGAAATACGCATCCATGCGGACCCGTCCGGTTCGAACCGGACTTCCGAGTCAAATTTCCCGTAGCACTCGGATATTTCCGTAGCTGTCACTACCCCGGTATTTCTGAATGACGCCTTGGATGCAGTCTCGTCGAATGCTGATGAGAACACCTCCCCTGCCTTGGAGATGGAAATCGGGGCGTTGTACAGACGTACGACGTCGTCTGCTGACAGCGCGGTGGCGTATATGCGGTAGTCGGACATCATGCCCTTGAATGGATTGCTGGTGCCTACCGAGCTACCTTGCGATGACATACCTATGGATGCGATTGTATTAGATTTAGAAAGTGTACTACTGGCAGCCACACTAAATTTCTGTATTCCATTGACATACACAGTTTTATTGCCACCCTTTTTCCACGTTACCACTAGATGATACCATGTATTAATAGCAACTGTAATAATTCCGCCTGTAGATTGATTATCATCATCAATTCGTAGTCCACTACCAACAATGAAAATTGCAACAGCCTTTCCTTGTGTTGTTCTTCCGTTCCATATGCACTGGCTTCCGGATACCGTAGACGTATTAAACCAAAGCGATATAGTGAATTCTTCGGTAGTGGACTTTATCGGGTCAGGCAGCGAAATATAAGTATCATTGAAGAACTTGAACGATGCCGAGTTCCTTGGCGTAGCTAGCACAAGTTCTCCCCTTGTGGTTGATAACGTACCGTCGTTCCCATGGCCAGAATTGTCCCGGATTATGGAGGACGACATGGAATTGTCGATGAACCCCGGATATTCGTCGGCCTCGATGAGCTGGACATCCTTTACATCAAAATCCATATCATAGATTGTACCTTCCGTTTTCTGATCAGAACTACAGAATTCAACACGAGGCGCTACATATGCTTTGGATGTTTGTGTTGATGCATTATATGCTTCATCAGTAATATAATAATATGTAGTACCATTATTGAGTCCTTCTGTAATAGTATATGTACGGATATACTGATGCCATTGACCATCGGCTAAAGAACTTTTACATACTTCAGTAGAACCGTGGGTATAATCATTTACGCATATAGCATTACGAAAACCAAGGCTTCCAGCAGTCCATTTATTACATCTTACTTTAGCTGACCATACATATTTTTTACCTGGCGTTATAAGTGTCCTACTTATGCCAGGATATCTCATTTGTGGCCAATTACTAGACCCAGTTCCTGTACGAGTTAGTTTAAAATTGTACCCATCCTCATTAGTAAGTTTTGTAACTGTAAATGAACTATCGGTAGACTTTCCTTGTGCAGTAACCCCAGAGTAAAAATTCTGCATACCGGTGGCGTATGGGTCATCGAGAGTATAGTGTACCATGAGTCCCTTGGCCAATTCGCGGACTTCCTTGACGGAGAGGGCGTGGTCGTATATTCGGACATCTTGCAATCGATGGTTGGCGTTGTTGTATATTACGTTATAATCCTTGGAAAAACTACTTATAGAATATGTGATTGAGTTTGAATATTTTTCGACACCGTTTACATAAAGTTTTACACTACCAACCTTGTATACGGCGGCAATGTGTGTCCACTTACCAGTTGGAAGAGCTCCGGTAATGACGGGTCCTATTGATGAACCAGAGTCGTTATATATCCAAGATGCATGAAAGTCATTCTTGGTTGGATATTGGAAAAGCGAAAACCATCTGTCGCCACCCGCTCCTGTATTGGAGTTTCCGAATATCATACTTCGAGTGTCTGAGTCGCCCACATATATCCACGCGGCATATGAAAATGCGGTGTTATTTAATATTTTTTCTGTCTGGGACGCAACCCATTTGTATGCGCCGCTATTGAGCGCCTGGGCACATGTTATGCCGGTAGCCCAAGTCGGTGCCGTCGTCTGCGTAAGTTCGAAGTTGCCGATTCCTTGGTTGTTCACATTGCCGTTAAGCGGATACCATGCCCTCAAAGCCATAGAAACTCCTTAGAACACGAAATCCAGTGCCTGGTCGGTCGAGTTGTACTGGAGAGTGCAAGTTTCGGCTACGCGGAACTTGGTGGATGCAAGGGTCGCGTCCGTATCCACGTATGTCGTGTCCTGGCTATATGTCTGCGGGTTTGCCGCCTGGGATGTCGCGCCGATAAGGAATATCTTGCTCGACGTGTCGGTCGACCCGGCGGTATTCTTCGTATCCGCAGTTCCTGCGATGGTCAGCGAGCCAGCTGCCGCCGTAAGCGTAATGTTGGAACCCTGCTTGATGTCGAGAGTCTTGGCCCCACTGCCGTCATATGTGTAAAGGTCGGTTCCTTCGGTAGTACCGGTCTTTATCTTCAGCGTCAGCTTGTTCGCGACCTTGGAGGCGGACGATGCGGAGGTCGCCGAGTCTGCACTGGCAGCATGCTTCGCATTGACAATAGTAACCGTCCCGGCAGTACCACTTCCAGCCTGGAACTGGATTGTATCACCGTTGGTAGTACTGGTGGTCTTTACTGTACCGACCAATGCAACGTTGGTTGCCGAAGTGGCAGTAGCCGCATTTCCAGTACATGAACCAGAAGAACCCGAACAGTTACCGGTGACGTTGCCGGTAAGTGGACCGCTGAACTTAGTGGCGGTAAGGGTACCCGTACTTGGCTGGAAAGTGAGCTTACTAGACTTACGAGAAGCTTCGGTTCTCGTAGTATTGTCAGCGGTTGCGCTGAACAGAACCTCGAATCCAGTACCAGTACTGCTGTTATCTGCGGTCTGCGTTACCTTGGTATCCGTATTGCTGTCGGTTGGAGTCTTGAATAGCACCGAGGTGCCCCCGGCTGTCAACTTATACTGGGTATTGTGTGCTAGCGTGACCACTGTACCGGAGCTGCTGTCGGAAGCGATAGACGTAGTATGGGTGTGGTTTCCGGTAGCGACCGTACCGGAAGCCGTACCGGTATTCAGGTAGGCCGCCCCGCCGAGACCCTTCACGGCGACATCCGAGCCGGCTACCGAGATTGTACCGTTGGCTGAACCGGTAGTGATGTCGGAGGATACCAGGACTTTCTCCCAGTCTCCCCATGTTCCGCCGGATAGTTTTCGCTGATAAATCCCACGAGATCCGCGCAGTTCGACCTGGATACAATAATCCATCCCGCTAGTACCAAATACTAGTAGTTGTGCACCATGGTTGTCGGTAAAAGGCGTATGTGATGGTGTGCTAGTTGATTCCCAGTAATAACCGATGATGTTTCCCGCGCCGTCGCCTTTAATGTTGTTTAGATCATCTGCGCTAGTCAATAATGAACTAGTTGCTGCTGCAGATAAATATCGCCAATCTCCCCAATCTCCGTATCCTCCCGCTATACCCCTACTTCTGAATTGTAGTCTTCCAAACGATGGTGTTTCACCTCCATTTGGTATAAAGATTTGTGTATCATATGGCCCTGAATTATCCCACATGAAGCTGAGTATATAACCATCCGATGCGGGTTTATGCGTGGTCGTGCTATTGGATATTTGAGACAATATCATGTGCGCACGAGTATTAGTATGAATGTGTGCCAAGTCGGCAGATGCAACGGAAGCTCTGGCTACCGATTCTAATGCATTGTGAATATGCGCCTTCCCGGTGGCCACACCGTCAGTACTGGTAGTACCCACGGTCAGAGGAGTGGAGTTGTCCAGCTTTACATGACCGTAGTTTGCCGTGGTTCCTACGCCATATGTGGTGGCAGAGGAGGCATGGGAGGTGGGAGCCCTTGACGTATCGGTCGGATGGACATGGTCTCCCTTCGCCCAAGTGGTCTCGGACCCTACCGCAGCAGTACCGTCCATCTTCGGCGTAGTCGTTGTGGCCTGGGGTATGCTTGCCGTAGTGTCCCCCACGGTCACGGAAGTGGTTGTGGCAGCAACTCCTATATTGGCCGGGGTAATGTTTACCTGACCTGTCCTATACGACGACTCGGCATTACCCTTCACCCCGGTGACTGTCTGCGTATTGGTATCGAGGTCGCCAACCAGCTCCCAGTTGGTCCCGTCGTAGATGAACTCGTATACCCTGCTTGCAGACAGCGTGCCTACGGCTGGAAGGTTGCCACCACGGTACTTCATGGCCTTCGCACCGGTACCGGACACGTTCAGGGTAAGTGACGCCACTGCTGCCGTATTGGTCACGGTGAACTTGACAAACACGTGGATACCGGTGGTCAGTGTGAACCCGCTGATTGTGGCGGTCTTGGCTGCAGTACCAGCCGCTGTCGCGCATGTTGCATAGTTGCCAGCCTGGGTGCCGAACATTGTCCCGGTCACCCTGAGGTCGCCATTTACGCTAGTGTCTACCAAGTTTGCCATGCAATAGCCCCTTTTGGAGGAAAATTAGTCCATTTCCCCGTTTTCCGTAGTTTATCTATTTATGAGTTAGGCGAGGCTGACTTCGTCCGCCAGGCGCACCTGGATGGCGCCGGAGGCGCATAGGGAGGCGGTGTCCGCCATGTGCTCGTCTGCCGGGTAGATACGGACCTTTGAAATACGGAACCAACCGGTACCGTTACTATAGTCTGATCTTAGCCCAAGGTGCTGCCCTATGTATTCATCGGTATAATAACTGGACATCTCGAAGTCAATGTCATAAAGGTAAATACCGGATGCATTGGCCTTCGCAAGGGTATCGGGCCGCTTATGGTTATTCAACGCTGTAGTAAATGAAGACGCAGTCCACTCGTTTCCCGACCTATCCGTCTTTCTGGCAGTTCCCTGGAACCATGCGCCGAAATCCGGCTTATCAGTAGTTATATTCTCAAATCCTCCCCACTCAAGTACCATAGTGATATGGTACTTACGCATACCGGGTATGCACTCAAAATAATACCATGTTATGCCAGAATTTTGAGCTGTTGTAGGTGTAAACGTCTTTGTTGAATGATTCGAGTCAACCGGTATCATGTCTGTATAGTTATTGAACAGTCGTTGCGTTCCCCCGGATTCTGACAGGTGGCTCCCGTAGACCAGCCCTTCCTTTCCCACTCGGGGCAGCATCTCGGTCTCCTCGAAGGAATCCGCGAACATGTCCCCGTTGTTGTCGATGGCTGCCGAGGTCTCGTAGAGATACTTGACGTCGTCGGCGGTCAGGGAGGTCCCGTAGATGCGGAAATCGGAAATGTTTCCTTCCATATACCCGGTACCCGATATCGCATCAGCAACGGTAATCCTGCCTATACTACCATAGCTGTTCGTCTTCGCCAAGGTACCTGCCGTTACCGACGAAATTTGGGCACCATTCAGGTATGTAATCTTGTTGCCCCCGGCCTTCCACGTAACGGCTACGTGATACCACGTATTTGCAGTTAGGCCTGCGCTTATCGTAGTCCTGGTCGAGTCGTCTATATAGAATCCTGCATTGTGGACGAATATGGAAACCGCCTGTCCGGCCGTAGTTCGTCCTGTCCATATGGTCTTGTCGCTCGAAATGTCGTCCGCCTTGAACCAACTGGCAATGGTAAATTCCTGCGTATCCGACTTGATTGGGTCGGGAATAGGCCATATTGCGCTACCGCCGGTAAAGTCTGCACAGGTGGAATATCTAGGGCTTCCCGACACGAACGTGGGAGCACTCGTATACAGCTGTCCGTCGTTCCCTCTCCCGGTGGCATCCCGGACAGTCCCGGTGCCGTACCCGAGTTCCCCGTACTGCGCAGAGTTCTTCGAGGGGACATACGAGGTGTACGTCCCTTCCTCTATCTTGAAGTCCCAGAACTTCAGGGTGACTGCTGTGGTGCCGTCGGAATAGCTGTTGGTGCGCAGGGTGATGTCCTGGGCGTTGCTCGGGGCAGTCCACTTCCATACATAGAGCTGGCGCTCCGGGTCGTTTATAAAGATGTTGTTTTTGTTCAGGTTAACGGCAGCATCATATCCACCTACCGCCTTGCTTGTTCCCTGGTCACGACGGTATAGATACAAGGTAAAATTATTTGTTACTGCAGTTCCACCGGTTGCATGGGTTCCCGGAATTGCAGTAGACTTCACCTGGATGTAATAGTCCTTTCCGGGAGTAACCGTTACCAGCGAATCGTTACCCATATAGTTGGAGCCGTCGGCCCTGGCCGATGTCCACACAAAAGGACTCGCCTCAGTGTAGTTCTTGGTCCACGTCAGAAGGTTCGGGTTGGCGTTCCCCGGTGCGCTCAGCGGGTAGTGCACTATCAGCGCCCTGGAGAGCTCGTAGACCTCCTTGGCGGACAGCGTATGGTTGTATATGCGGAAGTCCGATATAGAACCAATAAGAGGATATATATTTCCACCAGTGTAGAAAAACAGACCAAGTCCAACACCGGCACATTCGGTATAGGTAGGCAACGTACCAGTAAAGTCGGCCGAAGTATTCAGGACACCATCTAGGTAAACCTTTATCGCGGACCCCTTCCTGGTAAACGCCACATGGTGCCATGTTCCATCCGCAATGCCAGTCAGTCCCCACTTTCCGGACCCAAACAATACATGTATGGTGCTATGACCAGAACTACGCTGATATACCCGCAATCCATATCCAAGGCTACCGGCATCGGCTCTACCCACGGTAAACGCCCACATGTCCCTGTCGGTACCCAGCGTGGAGGAATCCTTGTTAACCCAGCAGCACCAGGAGAAGTCCTCTACCGTATAGTTGAACTCCGCAGTGGAACTGGTTATCCTCTGTGCCGCATTGTTGTTGAACACCGCGCACTTCCCGGTTCTCCCGTTGCCCCACGACGCGGGAGAGCCCGACATGGTCACCCCGGATATTCCCCGGTTCTCGTTCGTACCGTCCAATGGAAGCCATAGCTTTAGTGGCATTGTCACCCCTTAGGAGAACGTGAAGTCCAGCGAGGACTTGGTTGAGTTGTACTTCATGGTGCAGTGCTCGTTCACCTTGTACTGGGTGGCGTTGAGCTCGCCTGCGGTGGTCGTCAGGTAGACACCCGTGTCGGCAAGGCCAGTGAGCGCCTGGGCGGTGGAAGTCGGGGTCGTCGATACGCCGGTGATGAACGCCTTCGTAGTAGTGGCGAGGGTGATGTTCTGCTTGGTGTCGGTAAAGACAGCACCGGAGGGGACATTTGACTCAATAGTGTAATCTATTGCGGTAGGTACACCATTGGCATCTATATAGGTAGGCTGAGTGCTGCTTCCTTTCGATGTTCCGTTAATCACCTTCTTGACATTCGCCAGGGAGCAGTCCTTTATCGCCTTGTTGTAGCCATTCGCACTATCCGTATATACTGCAAAATATGCCGGAGACGTTACCGCAGCACCACTCCAGCCAATTTCAATCGCCTTGGTTGTTGCACCATAGTCCACCACGGCCCTTGCCTTGGCAATGGTGTCACTCCAGTCGCCCTTCTTGGAGAGCATCTGGTTAGTGGTAGCACCGTCGAATGTCAGTGAAGCACGGGCAACCTTGTTGGAATCCGACGCATCGGTTACCACCAGCTTGTCACCGTTGGCTATGGTGATGTCGGTGGTCTGCAGGGTGCCACCGTTCTGGATATTTCCGTGAGTATGCGAGAAGTCCGACACCTGGGACTTCGTGATGGAAATGTTCTGGAAGGTCGCGGAAATCTTTCCGTTCTCCTCCTTGAGCGTGGCAAGGGTCTTACCGGTGCCGAACCCGGAGATGTCGGTGACGTCCAGCGCGTTTATCGCGTTGGTAACAGTTGCCACCGTGGCTCCCTTGTTGGTCGACGCGTCGTAGCTGTCGGCGAAGTTGTATGTGGTGTCCTGGGTGGTTATGGTACCGGTGGAAGCGTCGGCACGGGTATACGTGATGGTCTTGCCCGATATCGACAGTCCGGTGATTGCACTCTTGGACACCCGGTCAGATACCAGGAAATGGTACTGGGTGCCGTCATAGATGAACAAGGCTATGTCGCCGGCCTGCACCTCCTTGCATGTGGTTGAAGTGGCAGCCGCCCCGTTAATGAACACTGGCTTTGCACCCTTGCTGTTGATATTGAGCGTAGCCGATGCGCACAGACCGTAACTGAACTTGATGGCAACCACTCCGTTCTTTACCAGTTCGTAGTCGGCCAGCGCTACAACCTTGGCGGCAGTTGCTTCCGCAGTGGAGCAGGTGCCGTAGCCCTGGCCAAGCTTTTCCTGCGTATAGGTAGTGTTGTTGTCCTGCTGGGTGAATGTGAACGTCGATCCGTCGAGCCTGGTTGCGGTAAACGTCGTCCCGGAACGTGTGATGTTCACTATCGGGTTGGTCGCCGCGCGGTCTGTGCCCATCAGGTGATATGCCGTGCCGTCGTACATGAAGTAGGCGGTATCGCCAGCAGCGACAGTGGCAGCGTTGGTAGAGGTGACCGCTGCCCCGTTGATATATACCGGCTTTGCGCCCTTGGTGTTGATATTTAAAGTAGCGGATGCACACAGGGCGTTGGTGAACTTGACCGCGACAATGCCGCCCTTCACGAGAGCATAGTCGGCTAGGGTCACTGCCTTCTCGGCAGTAGCCTGCGCCGTGGAACATGTGCCGTATCCCTGTCCAAGAGATGCGTTGGTATAAGTGGTGTTGTTGTCCTGGTCGTAACTGCGGACGGAATAGGTACCCTTGTTGTTGTAGACCTGGTAGAGCTTTCCGTTGTATATGGACAGGCCGTATACCTGGTTTGATGACGTGGGAGCGGTCGGCCACCAGGTATGGTACGTGACCCCGCCAACGGAAACGTCGCTATTGCTCGCCCAGTCGGACAGGTTGTTGATTGCTATGTTGCCCTTGGTTACAGTGACGACATTGCCGGACTTGGTAACCCCGGTGACAACCGAGCCGCTCCCGGACGTGGTCACGGAATTCACGTAGTTGGACAGGTCGATGCTGTGCTCGCCCACCTTGACGAAGGCGTTGTTGCTCCATATGTACTCGTCGTACTGGTCGCTCCCGGAGCCTGTCGGCCCGACATAGTAGATGACCCCGGCCTCTCCGGTGGAGGGGAGGGAGGCGACCACCTCGATGCGTCCGCCGAGCATGGAGTCCACCTCGGACTTCGAGTAGACGGACAGGTTGGTACGGGCATTTCCCGCATCGGTTGCCCCGGTACCTCCCTGTGCTACCGGCAGTGTTCCGAACTGCGGCTTGCCGTCCTGCGCGGTTGCGTAGAAGGCGCCGCTCCCGGTACGGACGGTCTGCATCGCGTTGGTGACGGTGGAGCTGTTCCCTATGACGACCGCGTTCTTGTAGGAGGCGGTGGTCATCCCGGTGCCGCCGTTGCCTACACCCAATGTACCCGTAGTCTTGATGTTGGTAACGTTGGCGCTACCGTCGAATGTCGTGGTGGTCGACGTGTTGGACAGGGAGACCGCCAGTTCCTTGCCGGCGGCGAGCTTGGTCGCCGTGGCCGCGTTACCGGAGATGTTCACCCCGGTATCGGAGGAAAGCTTTCCCTTAATCCAGCTCCATACGTTAGTGCCAGTACGGTATACCATCGCTCCGGTTGCAGCCGAAGGAGATACCAGCCGACAAGCAACCAGAGAATTATCACCAAAGTCGCTTGTTGCCTGGGCCATCGAACCTAGAAGATTGTATTGTGCGCCGTTTACTGTTGTTGCTCCGGTACCGCCGTTGGCTATTGGAAGCGTCCCGGATACCTTGATGTTGGTAACATCGGCACTGCCATCGAACGTTGTCGTGGTCGACGTATTCCCCAGCCCGACAGCGAGTTCGCGTGCGGTGGACAGCGTGTCGGCAGAACCGATAGTTCCCGTGTACGGTATCTTTGCCGCAGTTGCCGGCAAGGCGACGTTGTAAGTGCCCTTTTTCTCTATTATGTCGCCCAGGTCTCGGTTTCCCGAGTTAAGGACGTTCACGTAGAACGCACCGTAGGAATTACCGGCAGATGCCGGGCGAATGTATAGGTCCACCGTACAAGCGGCCGCAGTGTCCGCCGTGTTCTTTACGAGGTAATATTCAAGAGGAGTGCCGGTGTTGTCTTTCCCCTGTATCCGGAACCGTCCGGCAGTAGACACCAAACCCTGGTTACCGTTATTGCTCCACCCAATCCATATCAGGTCGGATGACGACTTCTGGTTGTTCCAGAAGTACGTATCTATGCTGAGTAGGATATTGTTGTATGAATCGTTGGTGATGCCCTTCAGACGGAACGCCCAGAACACCTTGGTGTCTCCGTCGACATACATCACCGAGTTGAACGTATAGTCGGCTGCCGGAATCATCCAAGTTGGCGCCCCGCTGCCGTTCGAACGGAGAAACCGGTGGTTGGTTCCCGCGCCGGTAGGTGCGTAGAACGAGGCGGTAGAGCCGCCTGCCGCAGTGCCGTTAAGAGTAACCTTAGTACCGCCTGCGTATGTGGAACCTTCCTTGATGATGCCGTCGTCAAGGTAAACCGGCTTCGTGGTGCTTCCCACGTCGGAGTTACCTATGGCGACCGTGCTGGTAGCCTTGCCGTCATTGATTGTCACGTTTCCGGCAGTAGATGCCTTGATAATCCAGTTCCCGTTGGTGTTCGAGTAGACACCGTGGTTGGTACCGCTGGAGCCGATACCCACATACATCTGAGTACCGGTATCCGTACGGACCATGGAGATGGACGCATTCGTATTCGCCGTACCGTGGCTCACCTGGATTGCATTTGCCACCCCCGCAGTGTTTACCAGCTGTCCGGTCATCGTGTCACCGGCCTTGGACACCTTCCCATCAAGTGCTGTCTGGGTGGCCGTGCTTATCGGCTTGTTCGCATCGGACGTGTTGTCCACGTTGCCCAGGCCGACATCGCTCTTCGTCAGGGAATCTCCGATGACGACCTGGCCGTACTTGTCCATGCCTATCTTCTTGGCCGCAGCCGCAACCGCAGTCTTCACAGGAACAGAATCCCATACCTCGGTGGCGTATACTATACCGGTTGGCTCAGTAGTAGAGTGCTCGTTCGGGAAAGTCAGGTATCCGGTGTCGTCCGAACCGGATATATATTTTGAAATCCCGTCCACGCTCACGTGAAGTATCCCGTATGCCTCGTTCTTCTGTTTCCAGAAATGATAATACCGTACGCTGTCAATGTCCTCATAGGTATATCCGACATTCGTCGATTTACCGTCCGTACCATTGAATGAACGTATAATATGGTAAAACCCAGACACGGTTGGTGTGGCACCCCCAGACGATACCCATTGGATTTCCATTGTCGAGTAGGAGTAGCCACGGGATATGAGGTGCACGACCAGTGGCTGGTTCATGTACTGCTGGCACCGTACCGTCAGAAACTTTACCCATCCATTAGTACCGTCGGTTCCTGTTTCGCTGTAGTACGGGGTAACCTTCTTCAACTTGGTCCACAGGGCATTTACGGTGGTATTTAGCCCGGTATTATCAAGGAATTGCTTGTCGTATGCTGCCATCTCGGTACCTCGGTACGGGCGAAACCGGGTATGCCGGCCGCCACATTTCGTAGTTTATCATTTTTTGGCGCTTAAATCGAGATTTTCAACGGTTTTCCGCCTATCGTAATAATCCACGGCTGGTTCTCGGTCTTCAAATTCCTAATGTAGTATGTTCCCAGTGGAAATGCGGTATCATAAGTGTAGAAAACCAATGCCGAGTTGCCGGCATATGATGGCCGCACAAATATACCCGTAGCGGTTTTCCATGTTGCATCCATGGTCAGCGAGATTGCGGTGCTTCCTTCAAAATTAAACTGGTTGATTACGGCTGTTGGGTTGTCTGTGGACGATACGAACCGGTAATCGAACGAATATATCAATCTATGTCCATTACCCCCAATTGGTGAACCGAAAAAGAACCCGCGCCACGTCTTTGTACCGGAAGAACTGTACGCAGTAACTGGAATTTCGCGAACCCGGTCGGTAGTAAACGTTGACGTCCCTAGAGTTATGTTTAGGTAGCCAGGGTTTGCTATAGTGTCGACCGATGAGTCGAATACCTTATCAGCAGTCATGCTAAGTATCCTGTCAGCCATGTTCCCCCCTTAGCTTAACCCGGCAATAAGGCTTGTTATTGTTGCCGTAGGAATTGCGGATATGTTCATCGACAGAGTGGCCGTTGTTCCGCTGGTAGCGATTTCCAGACCATTTCCAGTCGCAAACGACATAGCATCGGCGGCAAGCATGACGCTCTCGAACGTACCCTTCTGGGTGAGCGCCTTGGACACGGTGCTGCCGTCGAATGAGATGTTGGTCTTCTTCACCAGGGAACTGTCCGAGCTGTCGACTATGGCCAACCGGTCGCCACTGGCCAGGTCGACCCCGTTGGACGTGATGGTGCCGTTATTGTTGATATGGCCATGGACGTGATCGGATTTGGCATAGCTGTACCAACTACCCCAGGTACCGTTATTGTAAATACGTTGGTACACACCCTTGGGCGCGGTGTATACTGTCTGAATACAGTAACTACCAGAGTGTGTCCGGACAACTTCCATGGTTGCAGTCGGTGCATCACCGGAACCGGTAATAAGGGTAGCTCCAGTAGGTGCGTTGCCTGATGTCCACGAATAATACAGCACGTCACCCAGGGAAGAACCCTTTATGTCATCGAGGTTGTTCGACGTAGTAAGCGTAGTGGTCTTCGGCTTCGTCGCCGTGGCGGCATTTCCGGAGATATTGGCGGCAATTGTGTTCGTGCTCGGATTCAGCGTGATGTCAACGTCATAGACCGCCTCGGTCGCGTTTCCCGAAGTCGGGCTTGCGGATGCCGTCGCGAGAATCTTGTAGTTCACGTTGTCCGTCTTGGCAGTGGCCTTGACCTTGGTATCGGTGTTCGGATTGTTCACCCAGGTTGCCGTGCCGTCGGCGGACCATCCCAGGAACTGCCCGGACGACCCACCAGAAGGAACGTGCTTGTTCCCAGATGTGGTCGGGTGGACATACTGGTTGAACGTGGTCGAGCCAACGGTGACGCTGGTTGACGTGGCGGATATACCCAGGTTTGCCGGGGTCAGGTTCACGTTCCCCGTGCGGTAGCTGGATTCGGCATCTCCCTTTACCCCGGTAATGGTCTGGGTGTTCAGGCGTGACCAGGAAATTGCCGTAGTAGACTGTTTTACTATGGCAACATACGGATTTGTGTCCTCCTTGCTCCATAGTGTTAATTGATATACATAGTCGCTTGCACTTACCCATCTACTGCATATAGCCTCGCAAACAAAGCATTTTCCAGATACCGGCAAATCAGTAAGTTTGGTTCCGCCATCGGATTTTGTATACCATCTGGCATAATGCTTGTTTGCGGTTCCTGCATACGATTGCACTATCGATAATAATGTGGTAGATTGGTTTTCCAGTAGTATGCTGGCCACATTGACTTTGGCATCAAGCGCGGTCTTGACACCTCCTGATGTAACTGCGTTGGTGCTGCTGGCGGTAGGCGTAGTATCCATGTCGGTGGCAGTGGCCGAAATCTTGCCATCCGTTTCCGAGATGGCAGAGATGTACTTCCCTACACCACCAACGGATTCAACATCAAGTCCGGCAACAACGGAATCTGCATGGTCATATGCAGTCTTTACTGCATTTGCCGTAGCGGCCTGGGAAGTAGATGTAGAGGATACAGTATCATTCAGCTGAACAATACCAGTTCTGCCGGTAGTAGCAGTTTGTATTCCTTCGGCAGTAACCGAGATTACACCATCGGCATCCTGGCTCATCGCAGTAATTGTCTTTACATTACTTAGACCTGATATGGTAACAGCGGTCTGCTTTGGTTTAAATTCACCTTGTAGGTCAGTATAGGACACACCGGAATCAGCAAGGTTGCCGTTTGCGTCCAGCGTGGCCAGGTTCCCTGCCGTCGCCGGAACCTTCTTGTCCGCCTTGTCTCCCCATCCCTTGACATCCACATTGCTCCCGGCAATCTTCACCTGGCCAGCGGAGTCACCGGTGGCCAGCGAAATGGAATGCTTGTGGTCACCACGAGAGAACGTATTGGCCGACCCAGCAGATGAGCTGGTGCCCACCGCAACTGTAGACGTGGCGAACGCGCCAGTGGTGACAGCACCGGATGTCCCGGTAACCACCGGCAGGTTTGCCGTAGTACCAATCTTTCCGTCATTGGTAATATTCCCGTGAGAATGACTGAAGTCACTCACCTGCGACTTCGTAATCTCTATGTCCTGGAATGTCGCCGCAATCTTGCCGTCAGTCTCGGTAAGGGTAGCCAGGGTCTTCCCCACACCGAACCCGGTAATGTTCGACACGTCCAGTGTACCGATGGCGGCAGCCACCGCCTTCCCGTTTACCGGATTTGTCCCGGTTGACGAATAGGTCGAGTCGACCGTGACGCTCTTCTTGGTCGCGGTTATCTCGCCGTTTGCGTCCTGGGACACCGTGTCGATAAAGGACAGGGTGTTCCCGGATGCGGTCGGAGACGACTTTGCCGTCTGCTTAGTCTTGAAGTCGGATGCCTTCTTGCCGGAATCCTTGATGTTCCCGGTAGCGTCGAACGAGGCGAAGTTGTCCTCGGTCGCCGTGGTGACCTTGTCCGCCTTGCCGGACACCGAGTCCGACACCAGCTTCGGGGTCGCCGCCTTGTCCTCGTCGCTTCCCGCAGTGCTGGACAGCTGGACCACCCCCTTCTGTGAGGTTGTGCCGTCCTGTATCGTCTTCTTGGTGGCGGTTATCTTTCCCTTTCCGTCCGCGGAAATGGTGTCGATTGCAGTGAGCGTAGTACCGTCTGCAGTCGGGTCGGATACCGCCAGCGAGCCTGCGGTTATCAGGCCGCCAGTGGTCGTGTAGAGTGAACGACTGGAAGTCGTCCCAATCTTGCCATCGTTAGTGATGTTCCCATGGACGTGGGTCGCCGATGCCGTGTTGTCGGTCGACACGGACACCCCGGTAATCTTGCCGTCGGTTTCGGTGACCTTCACCTGCACGTTGGTCCCGTCAGTGGATGTGATGTCCGCATCCAGACCGTCGATTGCAGCCTTTATAGCCTGTCCATTAACCGGATTCGTTCCAGATGACGAATAGGTGGAATCCACAGTAACATTTTTCTTCGTTGCCGTTATTACGCCATCGGCGTCCTGCGATACGGTATCAATGAACGACAATGCGTTTCCGGACGCTGTCGGCGAGGACTTGGCCATCTGCTTCGGTTTGAACTCGCCCTGCATGTCTGAGTATGTCTTTCCGGAATCCTTGATGTTTCCGGCATTATCGAACACGGCAATGTGGTTCTCGGTGGCAGTGTACACCTTGTCCACCTTGTCGCCCAAAGCAGACTGGGTTGCTGTAGAAATTGGCTTGTCAAGGTCAGCCGTATTGTCCACGTTGCCAAGGCCGACCTGAGCTGCTGTTACGGCATGCGGGTTGTTGGTGTCTGCCAGGTGGTCATCGTAGCCACTCTTGTCGCCGGCAGTAATCCCGCTGTTTATTGCACTCCACTGGGCCGAGGTAAACGAGCTGTTGTTCAGTGTGTACTCGTACGCCCAGCTACTCTCTCCGTCGTTATACTTGAACCGACGGTATTCTTCGATGATGGGCTCTCCAGTATCCGGGTCGGTGCCGCTGTTTATCGAGACAAGCACATAGTCGTTGTTGGTCGGGGTTACCCCGGCAGGCCACGTGTACGACCCCAGTGCTCCCTCTATCTGTGTATTTGTAGCCGGATAGGTAAGGCCAAGGTCGGTAAGTGTGTAGTTGCCAAGGAAGTTGGCGGTCGCGGTGGCGATGGACGAGTTGACAAACGCCGCCACTGCAGCGCTGCTCGGGAAATCCGTGGTAGACGACGTGTTGACCGTCTGCTTCTTGTTGGCGACATCTTCCTTCAACGCCAAAGCAGCATCCACCTCGGAGGTAGTGTATGCGCCGACGTTTCCGGCGGTTATGCTAACCTGTCCTGTGCGGTAAGTACTTTCACTTGATCCCTTTACCCCGGTAACTGCGGTGATGTCCACCTTGTTGAGGGAATCCTTGGTGAGCTCCGTCCCGTTTACCTTCACTCCCTGGACTGCAGTGTCTGCCTTGCTTCCCTGTGCGGCGGTTGCAAAATCGGATGCCTTCTTCCCTGAATCGGTCAAGTTGCCGTTTGAGTCGAGTCCGGCAAAGTTACCCGCTGTCGCTCCGGAAACCTTGTCCGTCTTGTCCGCAGCCAGTTCACTGACCGCCTTCGGCGTGGCCGCCATGGTTTCGGAAGACGAGCTTGTCGATGATGATAGCTGCACTATGCCGGCCGCTGACGTGCTCGCGGGAGTTATAGCTTTCTTGGTTGCGGATATTGCTCCGTCAGAACCTTGCGCGACTGTGCTGATGAACTCGGTGGTTGTACCCGAGCCAGTAGTTGGGCTTTCCTGCGTGAAGTCCTTGGTAGTGACCGTCCCCCCGGTATCTGTAACGATGCCAAGGTCGGCTGTGGTACCTATCTTGCCGTCGTTGGTGATGTTCCCGTGCGTATGGGAGCTCGGGGTCATCTCGGCCGGGAAGTCGCTCACCTGCGACTTCGTAATCTCGATGTCCTGGAATGTGGCTGCTATCTTGCCGTCGGTCTCGGTAAGAGTCGCCAGCGTCTTGCCTGCACCAAACCCAGAAATGGTGTTGACATCAAGCGTACCTATTGCGGCAGCGACGGCCGTCCCGTTAACCGGATTGGTTCCACTTGAAGAATAAGTCGAATCGACGGTTACCGTCTTCTTGGTGGCGGTTATCACGCCATCTTCGTCCTGACTTATCGTATCGATGAAGGAGAGCGCTTTCCCGGAAGCCGTCGGGTCGGGTTGAGCCGTCTGTCTCGGCTTGAACTCGCCCTGCATGTCGAGGTACGACACGCCGGAATCCTCGAGGTTTCCGTTAGCATCCAGCGACGCCAGGTTGCCGGCAGTCGCGCCACTGACCTTGTCGGCCTTGCCTGTGATGTCCTGGTGGGCGGTCAGCACGGTGGCCGAGGTTCCTGTCTTCAGCTGGATGGTTGTCTTGTCCGCATCCGCTCCGGTGCCCTGCGTCACCGTCATCTCGGACTTGTTTGCCTTGGCGTCCAGACTGTCCTTAACCAGCTTCTCTGTCGGGTAGTTGGTATCATTTACCGTGCTTGACCAGGAACTGACCTTGTTGCCGGTACTCTCGGTGTTGTCGGTGGTTATGCTGACGGCGGTGATTTTGCCGTCCACCTGAGTAACCTTGACCTCCACATTAGTCCCGTCGTCGCTCTCTATCTCTGAGTCGAGGTTCGCCACCACGCTGTCCGCATGGTCGTAGGCAAGCTTGATTGCCTTCGGGGTGGCGGCCGCATCTTCCGACGAGGAATCTACCGCGCTGGACAGGGACACCGTCTTCTTGGTGGCGGTTATCACGCCATTGGCGTCCTGGGATATCGTGTCGATGAAGGAGATTGCGTTTCCGCTGGCTGTCGGGTCAGAAACTGCGGTCTGTTTGGTCTTGAAGTCGGAAGCTTTCTTGCCGGAGTCCGTCAGGTTTCCCTCGGAATCCAGTCCGGCAAAGTTGCCGCTGGTGGCCCCCGAGACCTTATCCGCCTTGTCGGCTATGGCTACACCGGAGTCGACCGGGTTTCCGTTTCCGTCAAATACAGCCAGGTTGCCCTCGACCGCATCGGTATCCTTGTCGGCCTTCGCGGCAAGATCATTGGCAAGCGTGCTTGCGTCCGGCAGCGCATCCAGCTTGGACCAGTCGGACGAGCTCATCAGGCCGTCCTGCGTGGACGATGCTGTTGGCACGGTCTTCTTGGTGACGGTTATCTCGCCGTTGGAATCCTGCTCGATGGTGTCGATGAACGAGACCGCCGTGCCTGAAGCGACCGGGTCGATTACGGGGGACTGCTTTGCCTTGAATGCACCAGCCAGGTCGGCGTAGGACTTTCCGGAATCCACCAGGTTTCCGTTCGAGTCCAGGCCGGCAAAGTTCCCATCGGTCGCACCGGATACCCGGTCGGCCTTTCCCGTGATGTCTTGGTGGGCCACCACGACGTCCTGGGACAGCCCCGGCATCAGCTGGATGTTCTTCTTGGTGGAATCGGTAACCGCAGTGATTGCCATGCCGGACTTGTCCGACTTCAGGTCAAGGCTGTCCTTCACCAGCTTCTCGGACGGATAGTGTGCATCATCCGGGGTAGACTGGAATGAGGAAACCTTGTTGTTCCTGTTCTCGGTCTCATCCCGGTTCACCGTGATTCCGGTGAGTACGCCGTCTACCTGCGTGACCGTCAGGTCGATGTTCCTGTTGTCTGCGGTGCCGGTCTCGCTGCCGTCGGTGCGGACCGTGGCATCCATGTTGCCGACCGCGGTAGAAATGGCGTTGGCCAAGTCCCCGGCGTTGACCGAGTCGTCACGGTTTACCGTGATTCCCGTGAGCACGCCGTCGGCCTGTGTTATGGTAAGGTCGATGTTGCTCGCCTGTGCCGTACCGGTCTCGCTGCTGTCGGTGCGGACAGTCGCATCAAGCGCTTCTATCGCATTGGCTATCGCTGTCGTAGTACGGTCGGTCACCGACACCCCGGTTATCAACCCGTCTTCCTCGACTACTTGCACGTCGACATTGGTGCTGGTGCCGGTTATGGTGGAATCAAGCGACTCTACCAAGGAACCTGCGTGGTCGTACGCTTCCTTGACTGCGGTCGCGGTGGCCGCAAGGGTGGAGCTTGTCGTCGACGTGGAGTCGGTGAGCTGCACCACTCCCTTGAGCGAAGTGGACGCGTCCGGTATGGTGGCCGCCGATGCGTTGGTGATTTCGCCGTTGGCGTTCTGCTCGAACGACGTCAAGAACGTCAGTGAGTTGGTGGACGATTCCGGATTGACGGTAATTGCGCCCTGCTTCGTCTTGTACTCTGAAAGCGCATGGCCGGAGTCTACCGGGTTCCCGTTCTCGTCGAACTCGGCAATGTTCCCAGCGACAGCATCGGCGTCCTTGTCGGCCTTGCCACCAAGCGAATTATTTATGGTATCGACTTCCTGCTTGACCGCCCCGGAAGTAATCGCGTTGGTGCTTCCGGCTGTGGGCACCGCATCCATCGCGGTGGCGGTCGCAGTAATAGTTCCGTCCTCCTGCTTCACCTTGGAGATGTAATATCCCGCTCCGCCGACCTCGGCGAAGTCAAGGCCACCCAGCGCCTCGGTGATAGCCGAGCCGGTCACCGGGTTCACCTTGTCGTCATCGTCGTACTTCGACGTGATGACCGCCCCGGAATCCGCCAGCGACACCCCGTCCGCCCCGAGAACCACGATGTGGTCATGGTCATCCGATGTAGTGTTCTGAATCTTGTCCAGCTTCTCATCGAGCGCCGACTGCGTCGCCGTGCTTATTGGCTTGGCCAGGTCAGACGTGTTGTCCACGTTGCCGAGGCCGACCTGCTCCTTGGTGACGTTGTGCGGGTTTGACTGATTTACCAGGTGGTCATCGTAGTTTCCGACCTTGGTCGCGTTAATTCCGCTGTTAATCGCCAGAAGCTGGGCTTCATTTAGTGCCGAGTTGTTAATTACATACTCGAAACGCCACTCGCCCGTATCAGGAGTAATTTCGCTTTCAAAGAACCGGTATCTAGTGGTAGACGGCTGGCCATTGTCGTTCAGGTGAGTTTCATCCGCAGTAACGACGATGACATCGTTTCCATTTGGGTTTACCAGCTGGTCAATGTAGTAGAAAGTGTTGGACGTCTGGGCAGCAACGAAGGCGGCATAGGTTGGAAACGGAAGACCTCCAGTTTCCTCGCTGTAGCTGTAACTCAGATATCTAGCTTCTACTCGTTCACCAATGGCGTCAACGTATGCCTTGTCCGCCAGCTGGTTCTGTGCTGTTGCAACGTCCGGGATAAGCGAGTGTACCCATGTGTCGAATGCATCACGGGCAATCTGTTCGTTGTGAATTGCCGTCTGCACACCACCGCTGGTAACAGGCTTTGTGCTGTCTATGGACGGAGCGGTGTCCATTGCCGCAGTCGTGATAGAGACTATGCCGTTGGACTCGTTTACCTCTGTGATATAGTGCCCGTCCGGGACAGGATTGTTAGCGTCCAGTCCCGAGACAGTGGCCTGTTCGGCCGCTATGATGGCGTCCTTCACCGCCTTCGGCGTAGCCGCCATCGTCTCATCAGTAGAATCAATCGCACTGGAAAGCCGCACTATGCCGGCATCTGACGTGGATGCCGCACGCACGTTCTTCTTGGAAACGGTAATCTCGCCGTTGGCGTTCTGCGAAACCGTATCGATGAACGCGGTGTCGGAACCGTCGGCGTCAGGGGAGGCCACCGGGGCTTGCCGGTCTTTCTTGGTAGAAAGCTCTTCGTGGAGCGCTGAAATATCGGTGTCGAGCGAGCTGCCTGGAACAGCCTTCGATGCGGCTATCGGGTAGCTGTTTATCTTGTGTACGTGTTTCTGCGGGGTTCCTGACATCTCGTAATTCCCTAAAGTTCTATTGTTGCTATGGTGACAAGACCCAGATTGCCACACAGCGTTTCTTTGGTTTCCGGGTCGATGACGCTTCCCTCCACGGCGGTGGGGATGCAAGCTATATTGTCCGTGATTTCGAACGCGGTTCCATCGGCATCGGCGATTCCCTGGATGGAGGACTCTACGCTCAGTCCGGAATCAATGATATTGCCGTCCTCGTCGAATGCCGGGATGTTTCCTTCAGTGAAGGTACCCTCTCCGCGACCCATCGTGTTGTCGGTGACTATGCTAACGCCGGTTATTTTGCCATCGGTCTGGGTGACCTTCACCTGCACGTTCGTCCCGTCGCTGCTGGTGACCTCGGAATCGAGATCGTTGATGGCATCCCTTACCGCCTTCTCGGTCGCGGCCTTGTTGTTCTCGGAGGCTACGGTCGCCCCGATGCTCCCGACCAACTGCACCGCGCCCTTCGCGCTAGTGCTGGCGTTCGGTACTGCCGCGACCTTCGTGGATGCGTTGACGACGCTTGCACCGTCAACGGTCACGTCCTGCACTGCGCTTGCGCCTGCGGAGAGGCGGGTATCGCTACCAAGCACTACTTCCGTGCTGGACGCGTTACCGCTTGCGGGCACGTTCCTGAACGCGGCAGTCCCGAGGTCGCTAAACCACTTCTTGATTTTTCCGAACAGGACGGACAACTTCTCGCCCGTCCCGATGTTCGCCCGAGTAGATGCCTCGGAGAACGTGACGGTCACATCCTTTCCGTCACCGTCCATGTCAAGCTTTTCGTCAAGGGCTGCCTGCTGTGCGGTACTCACGGGCTTGTTCGCGTCGCTCGTGTTGTCCACGTTGTTGAGGGCCATGTCGGTCTTGAGCGTAGCTGCGCTCACCACGTCCGTGGTCGTGCCGTTGATGGTCTTCGTGATCTTCTTGTTCGTGGAGTCGTAGGCGACATCCGAAACAGTAGAGCTTTTGTCAGCCTTCTTGGCAAGCTCAGCATCGACATACGTCTTGTCGACCTTCTTGGCAAGCTCAGCATCGACATACGTCTTGTCGGCCTTCTTGGCAAGCCCGGAATCGACATACGTCTTGTCGGCCTTCTTGGACATGTCCACGCTGACCTCGAACGTCCTTGTCAGGAAATCGTCTTTCCGCTTTACGCTGACCTCACCGACACCGACTATGTTGATGTCCTTCATCGAGGTGTCTATGACGCACGGTTCGGGTGTCGGTGACGGGCATGGGGGCATCGGGCGCGGGGGATGCGGTGGGAAGCAACCGCATGCCTCCGGCCTGGGCTTCACCGGTATCGGCTGTGGCTCCGGCAACGGATGGTATTCCGGGGAAGGCCTGGTGACGGTCTTTGCCGGTGCAGGCGTCTCCTGCACTGCAAGAATCCCTGGTCTCTGGGGAACTATGCACGGCTCGGACACCGGGCCATGTATTACCGGCGTACCCTTGGGCAGTTTACCCGGAACGGATTGCTGACAGTCGCTTCGTTTCATATTTTCCAGTTTATAACAATTTGGCCCCGTTGCTTTCTGCCGGCAAGACTCGGTGATGATGACAAGACAAGAAGCTCACCGCCTGTAGGCGGTGAGTAGTTGACATCGGTACGGTCGCTCATTATAATGAATCGGACTTGCCCTGCATCGGGTCCGGGATCACGTATTCAATCTCCCCCTTCTTGGGGAAACAATACTGTCCCCAGAGGACAGGGTCGCCCATGACACCGCCGGTACGGTCCATGACGGTGTCATCCCCGGAATACCCGAAGCCCGGTATGTCGGCACCGGAAACGGCAGCTTCCGCCGGCCTCAGGTGCTTCCTCACGCACCAGAAGTTGACATGCGTCATCCCGGAAACCATGTCAAGCGCAGGGGAGGAACCGTTCACGTCCACGGGCGCATTCAATCCCAGCCCGCCATTCTCAACGGGGAGATACGGACGGCTCAGACGCGGCAGGCACACGGTGCTGCTTTCGAGGTCGGTGTTGTTCTCCTGTTCGGCATTGCCTGCAGCCTCGCCCTCGATAAGGCCGGGGATCACTTCTCCGCTGATGTCCATCGGATGGTACTTGTAGTACGGGTGCATGAGGGCATCCTTCCACCCGGAAGCCGGGGCGCACATGGAATTTACCCATATACGGTTGCCGTCTATAGTCTCTTCCAGTGCGGCGGAACCGTACAGCGGGGAGAGATAGGACATCGGAGCCTGGATGTAGTCCACGGCATACCATCTCCCGGATTGTGCCGAGAACTTGAACTTCATGAATATGCGGATGTATCCGCTCGGTCCCTGGAACCTGGCATCGGATGTCGTGAACGGAGGACGGTTGAACCAGTCGCGCGTCACCTTCATCGGTGCAGCGTTCCAGTTCCCATGGGCATAGACGGTACCCAGGTCGCTCATGGTAACACGGTTCCAGTTCGGGTCAATTGGGCTTGCATTGTCGGAACGGGATATGAACTCGTCGTCGACCTTGCCACACCTTACGACAGGGGACAGACCGTCTCCGCAATCTTCTTCCGCCCAGTCTAGGCGTGACGTGTAAATGAAATTATACGTCGTGGAATTGTCACCATTGGCCGGGAACGCGACACGGGTAGAATCCCACCACCGCAGCGGCATCCTGGAACTGTACGGCGGAACCATGTTGCGCAGTATCGACGTAAGGGCATCGGACATCGGATAGTCGCTGTCATAAAACGGCAGGTTGTCGGATACCATGTCCAGGTTGTCGGGCGCAATTCCTTCATGCAGCAGCTTGTACATGATGAACGGTTCACCGGACACCATCGGATACTGTTCCGTATTCTGGATATTCAGGGCGGGCATGGCCGTCTTTGCCGGGGACGGCACCGTATCTATCGAGAACACGTTGGATGTCGCCGAGAAGATGTCCATCCACTTCTTGTATCCGGAGTCGGAAACAAGCTGCTTGTACGGTTCGAGCGGTCTGAAGTTTGCATCGAGCGCAACCTTCTGTAACTCGGTCACCCGCAGGGCATCCCGGTACAGTTCATGCTGCACTGCCTCCGCGTCGCTTTCGATGCGGGCAGTAATTATGCTACGGAAGCCATATGCGAACTTTTCGCCGTATATGCGTTCGGTGCATGGGATTGTTTCTGTCGCGTCGCTGCTCCCGTATTCGGTATTCTCGTACGGGTTTCCGGCAAGCCGGTCAGCCGTATGACTATCAACGAACGGGTTGATGCCGATCAGGGACGTATTGTTCCCGTATTCATCCATCCCAGCCATCGTGATATACTGGGGGAGGTGTCTTGCCTTGACCAGCCAGGCCTCCTTGTACAGGTCGGTACCTTCCGCGACATGCGGGGGGTATTCGGATACATTCGCACGCCACCAGTCGAATATGCTGCCGGCGGACAGGGACTGCTCGATGCCATCCGACGAGTACCTAACCTTGGAACTCTTGTTCACGCCGGGTACCTCGCCCTGGTACATGCGCAGCTTCTTGAAGTCCTCGGCCAGCATGCGGGCAGCCTTACGGGCCTGGCGCACGGGCTGGGACGAAACCGGGAACTGCTCGGGGACTTCCACTGGACCGTTTCCGGATACCGTCACGGTGAACGGCTCGTTTGCCTCGAAGGCATATGTCTCGTAGTTCACGTCCTGCATCGTCGTATCATGTACACGGCGGTCAATAACCTTCCACTGGAGGGAATAACGGTCGGTCACGTCAAACGTGCTGTAAAGCGTTTCCAGCGTCCAATCATACGGATTGCGTCCCTTCCATGTCGTGCAATCGTTCGCGGTTGTCAAAGTATACGACTTGGCCGAGACGATGCCGCTAGCCTTGCAGATGACAAACGCAGTGGATGACCTGATGCACCACTTGGTGGTGACATCCCCGTCGAACATGTATTCCGGGTTCTCGAAATGTCCGTAATATTCGGCACCCGGGGCACCGAACACATATGTCAGGGGTATACGTTCGCCACGTTCGTCATACAGGGCCATCTCGGAAAGCTGCATGAACCGGTCGCTTGGAGTGACTACGTTACCACCCTGGACATCGGTTATGTCAAGCTTGAAATACGTGTCGCCCGTATTCTTCGGGAGCATGGAATCGTTCGGGATGGTTATACGGAGCTGGGCCCCGATCGTGGACACATCCTTTGACAGGTTCTCGACCGCATAGCGCAACGGCATCGTCTCGGACGTGAACGCATATTCATGCTCGCCATAGCCGAAGAATTCAATCGTGTCTGTGCGTTCCAGGATTTCCCTGTTCGCCTTCCATATCATCTTGGAGACGGAATCCTGGCCGAGGTCCCATTCGTCAGTCATGAGCACATCCAGGTGGCGCATCTTGTGGCGTCCGACTACGGCCCACGGGAACGTGCTGGTCGTCGTCGGATACACCGCGGCGAGTATCTGCCGTGCATCCTCGCCATCACCAACCACATAGTCGCGCCCAGGACGGGAGTCACCCGTATCCTTCGGGGAAATGAACTTGTTGTGATAATTGAGTGAAGACGTATCGCCATCGCCCATGTCATCACCCAGGGTGACCGCGTTACGGGAATGCAACCCCATGGGGGTCGTGCTGAAATTGTTCAGCGTAGACTGTTCATCGGCGAGCTTGTCAAGATACGCCATTCCGCATATGCTCAGATGTCTGTCCCTGAGGCGCCTGCTGTACGGATATCCGGAAAGGTCACCTATCTTAACGATGCCTCCACTGTTCTTCGTCAGCGTACCGGTCATGCCCGCATAACGGGGGCAGTTGTTGCCGCCATCCAGGGTAAACCTCACCCTGGTTCCCTGTTCGAGGGCATTGCCGTCCTTATCCAATACCCCATCCGCGCAAGGTATGACGAACCCGGTTTCTGCCGGATTTTCACCTGCATCCAGTGTCCATTTGAGACTGGTGTCACTGAACTTCCAGTAGCCGCCCATGACAATGACACGCGGCTGAGAGATGAACGCATAGTATGCACGCTGGGCGTCAACCGGATCAAGACCGGAAAACGCATTCTCGGTGTTCAGCGTGGGCATCGACACGGTTATCTCGAACTCGTCACCATCCTTGGTGTCAAGGAATGCCGGGAGGTGGACATATGTCTTCTTGACCACCACCCCGTTATCATCCGTTCGGAAATCGTTATTCACGCAGATGTGGACACGGTTCATTTCCTGATGGCCGGTATATACCATCCCCTCCCCGTCGCATTCTGGACAGGTGTGCCCGTCGAATACCCCGGTGCCTTCACACTTGGGGCATGTATCATAAATGTCGCTTTCAAGACCGCCGGCCGCATTACCGTCGGTAAGGGTGACAACGGGCTTGATAAGGGTAATGTTATTGTCCGCGGAATCCTGGTTGAAGGAGCTTGCCGAAGTGAACGGCCAGTCCTTCGGGAGGGTCTCGACCTCGGACCCGGCTTCAGGTCTCCTGGCGCCGATTGCAAACTTTAACCACGGGCGTTCGGGCTCTTCCTTACTGGCCGAAGAATTGCGAATTCGGACGCACTGCGAACCGTAGGTGCATTCCCCGTTATACGACCCGCCCAGTCCAAAACCATCAATTACCACCGCACGGCTGCCGTTGGAAGATCCGCCCAGGGCAACCTTCCCGCACTCGACGAACCATTTCGTCATGCTGCCTGCCCCAGTCAGGTCGCCGGCGATGGACATCGGATGGACCGCATTCTTGATTATGCCCGAACAGCGGGCGCTTACCTCGTCGGCAACCTCGCGGTCGCTGTATCCATGACGGTAATGTCCGCATGTCGGCGAATTGTCCAGGGACGCCGGGCTGCAATAGGGATTCTCCCCGCCGGTATATCCCTCGCACGTTTCCGGATGGTTCGGGTCGGGCGGGCAATCACAATATGAGCCAATCTGCTCCCCGTCATACCAGGAAGTGGATGCCAGCTTCGCCCAGGTGCCTTCCTGTATCAGGTAGAGGCCGTTCTCCGCTGACACGTCCTGCCCTTCAAGGAGCACATATTCACCTGAAGCAACATCTACGACAAGGTTAATACGCCCGGCGCCTATGTTCCCGCGTACCGTTACGCCCGTTCCGGTGAATTCTACATATGTCTTCCCGTCGGAGAACTCAATCTCGTCCGGGGTAAACTTTACATCGGAACCGTCCCCAACGAGACCAGTTATGCTGTACTTCTCGTATCCTGCATCGGCGAAGTAAATATTGCGGTAGGAACCGTTGTCATTAAGCAGATTGACTATATCACCCGATACCTGTACCATGTACTTATGATCCGCGACGGAGACAGTCTCCAGGCGTTCAACCGGCAATACCACCCCGGTATCGGCCATCCGATCGATATTTGCCAATATCCCGGGCGGGTTCACCCCTTCGGGCAGCAGGCTGCTCCAAGACACCCCGAAATTCTTCCCCTGAGGAAATTCGGGGTTTCCCTTGCCAAGGCATTCGGCATCGTCATCACATGTATTCACATACGGGAAACCAATCGGATTTACAGGATATACGCCATGCTCGTTGGGGGTGGTAGCCTCCGATTGTCCCAATGGACGATGGGTCACGTATTCCTGAATACCTGTATTGTCCCTTGCCGTATATTCCATCGCTTCTATCCTATCCTGTTGCGGAATTCATCGTCTACCAGTACCGGAGACAGGTCGTAGTTGGAGAACGGGTCCTGGATCAACGGGAACCCGGCGGTCTCCACGCCGTAAGTGTCATTGGACCTCATCGCCGGGTCGACAAAGCCGCCCGGGGAGAGGAAGATGCAGTCGGGAATCTGATAATATCCGTACGTCTTCCATTCCTTGTCATCCGCCGAGTAAACGAACTTCGCCTTGTACAGTACCGGGCGGTTCGGGACGGCTATGTTCTCCGAGAACACGTAGAACGTAGTGAGGCGGGCCATGCTGAACTTGGCAATCGGGTTGGAGTGGCACTGTATGCTCGTCCTGTCGGGGACGCTGTACACGTAAATCTGCGCCTTGTTGATGATAAGGTCGGCAGACTCGCGACCGTTGTATGCCGGGTTCGGCCATATGCGGAATAGGAACTCGAAAGTGCGTCCGTTCTTGGGATACACGATCTTGCCGTCAACGGTGGATTCTACCGGGAGGTAGATGGCAAGTCCCTGGTCGAGGTCCGGCCCGTCATAGTTGACGATGTTGCACTGCTTGCAGTTCGGATTTGCGTGGTCAAAAATCATCGTGGCCGTATAGTTCTGCAGGTCCTTCACGCCGAGCGACGGGTCGGTGTAATAGCTGTATCCCTCAGTCCACTTGGGCGTGGTGCCGGGCCATTCGGCATAGTTGCTCGTGTCGAATACCGCAAGACCTCCGTTGTCCTCGCTCGTGCCGCCTACGATGCGGACGGTAGGCATCACCTTCACTTCCGGGGTTCGGCCGAGATCGCCATCGGAAGTACGCAGGAGAACGATGGATTCTATGTCCGTGGTCACTTCCCACCTGACCGCCCGTGTACCGGTGAATTCAGGTGTAATCGGGACCATAATCACTGACGGGGAAGCCCATCCGTCGTTGTATGCCCGGGTAATGCCGCTCTCGGAAACTTCCAGTTCATACGGAGGATACCCGTATAGGGTATCGTCGCCAGTGTAGATGAAAAGCTCGGCATAATCGTAGTTGCCGTAAGGCGCATAGAGGTACATCTTTCCATGTACCAGCGGGAACGCGTCGGACATGCCCGGTGCGAATTCGTCGCACAGGTATTCCCATCCGCTGTCAGCGTTGTTGGGCGACAGCCTGGCAATAGTCCCGGTCGGACGGTACACCTTGTGGTCATACACCACATGCACGTACCTGGGCGCATCCTCCGATATGTACTTGGACATGTCACTGACGGACCACCGAGTAAACACGTTCTCCGTATTCGCATCGGATATCGCATCTCCGGATGCAATACCCCTGCTGACCCACTTGATGGAGGAAACGCCATATTGCGGTATGTTTACACGGATGAACTGACCCTTCACATAGTCCATGGAAGTGTTGATTCCATCCTCGAACACGATGTTCCCGATTGCAGTCTCGGTATCGAAATCGACATCCGATTCGTATGACACAAGCCCATTATCGGTCTCTCCGGAATAGGACCACGACGCATGCACCTGGTCCTCGTCATAAATGGAAGCACCAGCACAGAGGCGCCATGTTGCTTCAGCGCCATCAGTCACAGTGACACGGATATCCAATCGGTCGTTCATCAGGGGATTTTCCGAGACGAGCGCTGAAATGGGATATCTGTAATCATAGGAATACGTATCTGCCGTAGATTCCGGGTCCGCCGCGTTGATTCCAAGATTGTCACCACCCCCCTTGGTAGGGAACGTGTAATCAACGAAACCTGGTTCAGTGTCACACATGAGCCGGACGGTCACGTTCTTCAGCTTGCTGCTGTTCCATTCCACCAACCCGTTAAGCATGGACTGGTAGTTGAAACGCGCCTTGGCAAGGTCGGCCGTGAGATGCTCCAGGGGATTGATATCCCTGATGTTGATTGTTTTCGTAGTCATTAGTTAACAACTCCCACAAGTGTGACCGGCACTTTAGTTCCTTTGAGTTTCTTTGGATTACGGATAACAAACTGACACATGTACCTGGTATAATACGTACCCGTATTGCCCGTTCGTGTTGGCAAATCCAGGGAACGGTCATGTGGCATTGCCAAATTCATCGTGCATGTTACAGCTACTCCGGACACACCCGTTCCATTCAAAATGACGCACTGTTTTTCACCGATACCCAAATCAGATGCAATGGATGGTTCAACATCAACCAAGTATTCGAAGTATGTATTATTAACGTCGCCATCCGTATCATCAAACCAAATGTCAAGATTGCATGCAATGATGCCGGCGACGCGCCTGAATACAATGCCGGATTGATAATTGTTGGCCGCCATGATAAACGGGAATCCCTTGCCGTCATGTTCATCATGATCAAATCCAAACCCGAACTTGGTGCCGATTGGCTGGTCGCCAAAATAACTGGGCGTCCCATTGCTATTCGGGTATAACTCTATTTCACCTCGCCTAAACGGTATTGTTATTTTACCCGGCAGTCCATTCACCTCCGGTGGATAAAGTTCTATATCATCATTTAGTTGACGATACCACACGCCCTGAACTTTGGGAACATTATTCCCCTCACCCACCGTTGTGTAACTGTTGTCGATGATGGCAGTATATTGCATCCTCCGTTCAAGGTTCTTCACGTCGCTCAGGTAGGCAAGTTCCTCGGTAACGTAGGTCTCGGGAACTTCGCCGTTATTACCGCTTCTCGTCACGAACGAGTTGATAAATTTGATGTGCGGGGCTTCAACAGGGGTTTCTTCCCTTACGGCACCTGGCATCAGGAGACACGAGACATCATATCCTGAATGGTTGATTTCGGTCTTTATCGACGAGTTCAGGATGTGATAGCCGTTCGTCCAGTCATTCCAGCGGCCCTGCAGTTTTTTTGGCAGAGTAATCGTTCCTTCCGCTGTAGTATCGACACGGCGCGAGTAGTCTCCATAGAAGAAACCACTCTGGGCAATGGTATTGGCATAGCCGATGCAATGGCCTGGAAGCTCGTTCGGGTTGTCGTAACGCTTGTCGCGGTCGCGATAGACCCAGAAAGAAAGCCCGTCGTCAGTAGTTGGAAGCGTTCCCCACGTATTGCCGTGGAGGAACAGACCACGGAACGTTGCCGAGATGTACCCGCTGTTTTCGAACGACATGGTGAACCTGCTGTCAGTATTGCGCAGCTCCATGCCATGTTCGGAGTAGATGGCAACACCCTTGCTTCCGTTGGCCGTATCAAGCGGTCCCTGCTGCAGGAGCACATCGTAGATATGCTCGGCACCAACGTAGCTTCCTGCGCACAGAACCATCGTCCCGGCACGGGATTCGAGACACGTAGTGATGTCATACTCCGTGGACAGGTAGCTGGAACCGGAACGCACGAATGTCAGTGATCCGTCCTCGGTAACAGTACCTTCGCGGTACAGGCCGATTTCCGTACGCCTGTCATGCACCCTAGCATATCCGGTATATATCCCTTCGCCACTATGGAACATCCATGCACCGTTAGAAAGATACCTGGATTCGTAGTCACGGTACACTGTACCGTCATAATTGCTTACGCCGATGGATGCCGAACGGTTCGCCGTCTGCATGTAGCCGTAGCCTTCCGCAATGACCAGACCGTTCCTGCGGAGGGCATTCGTGCCTACATAGGACGAACCCGTGCCGACGATGAACTTGGCGTCTCGGTTTCCGAAATTCATCTGGCCGACAACAGTCTGGTTGCTGCCACTGGCAAACGTATGGTAGTTGAATACGGCAGATGCCCTGCCCGGGAAGAACTTGCGCGTGTAATGCAGCCCGCCCGCATAGTCCATGTCGCGCAGGTCGATAACGGAACGGGTGATGTATCCACCGACGACCCACAACGAGTTGAAGCTCTCACCGCCCGGGATACTTCCGTCAAGCTGGACGAGGAAGTCCCCGCTCCCCTCCTCGCGGGTCACATTGGACACTGTGAACTGAAGCGACTTGTAGGCATACCCGCCATCATCGGTCGGATGATAGACGGAACTCGCTTCCTTACGGTTCTGTGCATACAGGGTGACATAGTCGCCCTTGGCGATATTTATTCCCCATAGACCCTCGCTTTCGAGGTAGGAATATGCAATCCTTACGGTATTGCGGCCATTTCCGCTGATTGCGCTCGCCTCGGTGCTCAGGCATATGCCGGTTTCGGTATCCCTGATGGCCTCGCACTCGACGGCAGCGCCACTGGATTCGGGTTCCTCGACCGTAAACTTGTAGGTGAAGTCACCGGACACAGTCTCCTGGTTGCCTGCGATGGAATAATCGCCGACTGCATGGGTCCTGTAGTTGGACGCGAGGGACGATGCGCCGACCGACATGCTGATATATCCGCTCACCACGGCGGATTCATGACCAATCGCAAATGCGCGTTCACCACCAAGCGTCACAGAATTCTCGCCGAGGGAAATGCAGTTAATGCCACCAATCGCAGCCGAACGTTCACCCAGCGCATAGGTGTTGTAACCGAAACTCATGCTGTACTTGGTGTTCCTGTAGTTATCGGCACGACGTTTCGGGTTATCGTGGTGTCCGAGCAGTATACGCGGGGCCGTCACCTCGAACGACTCGTCGATATCCCAAAGCCAGGACTTTCCACCGCCAACGTGCTCCTCGCCATCACCGGGCATGCCGGTTATGGTGATCCTGTTGTATCCGCTCGGGAACAGGTATGTCTCGTACTGACTGAAAGACTTCGTGGAGAGGTCGGCATCATAGAGAGGAGTACGGAGATTGAGCGGGATGGGGGCACTGTTCGTTATCAGCTTCGGGGAAGATGAATCCCTGATGAGACCCAGCCAGAAGTCCGTACCGTCATTGTCCTTGTTCGTGGAGATGAGGTACATTATCTTGGAATGCGTGACGATTGCCTTCGTCACGAGCTGTTCGCCGCCATTCCACTTTGCGTCGCACTTCGCGACAATATCGTCGAATTCAGCCGGGTCGGCAGTGAACGGCGCGTAGCCGTATGTACCGTTCGCCCAGCTCTGATAAAAATCGTAGAGACGGAAGATGTCCGTCCTGTACAGGGTAAGTTCAACCCCGAACCGCCTGACGGTGTATCCGTTGGACGAACCGGCCGCAATGCAGGACCGAACCAGTGCATTGAGCACTGCGCGTGAGTTGTATGTAAGCGCATCAATCTGCTTGGTCAACTTGTACATCGTATCCATTGTATCCATCGGTAACCACCATTAGGTTTCTAGGCAAAATGCCCGCATTTTGAGCCTTTTCGACCACAATGCGGGCATGCTTGACTCTCGGTCTACAGCTTATAAGATTTCATGGGTCCTAAATGGCAAACCCGCCGAATCCGCCGAACCCTTTGCCAATGGGCCCGCAGTTGGCCATTCCCATGTATCCGCCGTCCTCGACATGTTCCAGTGGCATAGGGTCGGCATCCTGCAAGGCATAGATGTCCTGACGCTCGATGGCAACGTCGACATTGTTGATGAGGCTGGTAATGTAGCGCTTGTCGTAAATCTTCCGGCTGTGCCACAGGGTGGACTTGTCGCTATTGTTCAGGCGCATCACCTGCATTAGGCATTTCTTCGCCATCTGGTAGTTCTTGGAGATGAACTGGTACCGTGCACGGTAGAAATAACCTTCCGGGCGGTCGGGATACTCCTCAATCATCTGGAGGGACCTTGCCCCCAGATCTTCGAGATCCGGCACGCCTATCAGGTAGATTTCGCAGATGGTTTCGAGGGCCTTGAAACGGTTCTCGTTTAAGACCGTAGGGAACTCGTCGACTACCACGGCATACCATTCCGACGCCTTGCTGAAGTCCTTCATGTCCTTGTAGGAATTACCGAGATAGAAAGCTCCCCGTTGCGTACGGTCCAGCTTCCATGACTTTTCCAGGGTTTTCAGGTTGCGACGGACATCGCGTGTGTTCTTATAGTTCTCGAACACGTAGCGAACCCGCACGCCATTAGTGTGGCCGTTCGGGTCCTCCATTGTCTCGTGGATCATTCCCGTAAAATGCGCCTTGTCGCGGCGCATGATGCGCACCCGGGGAAACTGGAACGTCTTGGAGACCTTGGTATCCATCACGATGCTGGCATCCGGGTTCTTGGCGACGATTGCCTCGAATTCCCTACGGGCACCCCTGCCATCCTTCAGGATGTCGTTCACGTCCACCCACATGACGTAGTCACAGTGGGCAAGGGATATGGCGTAATTCTTGGCTGCGCCGAAATCAAATATGCCGTCCCCGTCATGGAACTTGCTACCGACCTCGTCGACGATGAAACCCGGGTTCTGGTGCTTCGTGCGCCACTGCTTGACCAGCTCGACAGTACCGTCGGTTGAACCGGTGTCAACGATGACGTACTCGTTGGCCATGGGAAGCAAGGCGTCAAGACACCTGAGGATGCTCCCCTTGCCGTTCCTGACAACTATGCAGGCACTGAGAGTAGCCATAGGTTATTCCCTTACAATCCCGTTACCGTCATTGAACAGGATGTTCCAGATTTGCCAGTCCTCTTTCTCGATGATGATGTTCGGGAGCTCGGCAGGCGTAATTGTGCGGAGTTCGACCTCGATATCCTCGTCAAGGGTCTCCATGCGGGCCTTGTTGATTTCATCCTGGGCCTTGATGGCGTCGCCGTACGGTTCAGCAAACACCTTGATGCGTTCTTCAAGGGCGTTAATCTGGTCCTTGTCCAGCTTCGCGATGTCGGCATTGGAATTTATGCCCGCCTCGTGGAGAATGTTGATGCGGCCGCGCTCATATTCCATCCACTTCTCGTCGTTGGGGAACCCTTCCTCGATTTCCTTAGCTTCCTCGTTGCATCTCTTCATGTTCACCGAGAATGCATAACGGACCTTGCTCGGAATGACACCACCGAACACGCGGTCGGCGTTGAGGAGGATGTTGCGGAGTTCAAGGAGGTACTTGCGCTTGACTGTCATTTTCATAGGATTACGTCCCTTTTTGTAGTTTCTGTACATCGGAAAACTACTACATTCTAGACGTACGGAATGAAAATCAAGGGACTGCCCCATTTAAATGTTCATCAGAGGCCGGAGCCGGTATAGATAGGAAGAATCATATACCTACTGCCAAGGGTTGAAGAAACAGTAACCTTCCTTATCAGGTACATCTTGCCGGATTCCAGGATTACATCTCCACCGAAAGCACTCATAACAGTGACTTCGCTATCGGTGCCAATCGCCTGTACATCTACCATGAACTCGGAACCATCTGCGAGATATTCCTGGGTAGGCATGGTAAACTCGACTGTCACGTTATCGCCAATATTCACCCTGTAGATGTAATCCTTCGTAGGAACGATAGCCGCGTCTGTATCTACGGACTGCACCTGCGTGGCATAGGCCATCATAGACGCCGTATTGGATAACACCAGATGCATCGTCCCGTCAAGTTCCTGTGTTCCATCAATCATGAGAGAGCGACCGCCATACGGACAGGTTGTCGTACCGGTTATCGATATCGGCTGGATGACATTATTGCCAAAGGCACTCCAGTTCCACAGTAATGGCGAACCGTTATGGGAAGTAGAAATGTAGGCAACCGGCTTGGACACATGGCCAAGCTTGATAAGGCCATAGTTGTACTGACCGGAAGGATCCGACAAAATTGGCTTTCCCGCGATCGCAATTCCACCAGTATACACCATCGGGGCATCCGGCTTATGGATCATGAGACGAATGCCTGACCTAGGTTTGTTATGGAACGGGTTACTATACCCAACATGTAAATCATTTGCGGGTATTACAAGGCCCGCCTGATATACATCATCCTCGCTCTGCATGCTTTCCGCGAGTTCGGTCACTTCAGGCCAGCGAGGATCATCAGTATTCCCATTGGAAAGGAAGTTATTCCAAATAGTTATGCCCTGAACCGGGTCTACCTCATTCCATGCATCCTTATAATTAGTAAATGCCCTTGGATCAATGGTAAAGTTATATTCATAAGTGGAATCATTCCCCGCAGCACCCCCTATGGTCCAGAGTCCCTGCGGATATGCATCGCTTGGTGTATTAAAATACTTGACCGGATGCGGGTATACACTCAGTACCGATAGGTCATAGCGATGGTCGAGCAACACCAATGCGTCCTTAAATTCATGCGTTGCATACGGGTCCGGAGAATCAAGTTGCAGTTCAATCCCGTCACCGATTATCTGTACGTTCTTCACCGTCGGATAGAGAAGACTTCCATCGGAATCAACACCATATGGATACTTCACATCTCCCCTAACGGTAAACTTGTTGCCCGTGCCAATGACAGCAACATTTGTCAGCTCGGTATAATCCAATACATTGCCACCGCCGATTACCAACAGTTCAGTGGATGGCTTCCCCGGGCACCCGATCTTGTTTCCACCGCCGATTACCACGCCATTCTCGATAGCACCGGCATTCATGCGGTTCAGCCTGGTTGAACCAACGGATACCGTCCTGTCAAACCGTTCGATATCTTCACCGCTCCGCGACGGGTCGACAAGGTTGATTATCCGTTCCATGGATGGATTGTAGACCGGATGCCCACCAGTCACTTCCACCCCGAAATACATGCCGTCGGGCGAACCGGATAGCGAGGTATATACCAGCTCACCGCTATCTTCGTCCCATACACGCAGATTGCCGCTACCGAGAATCACATATCGACCGTCGGAAATAGTTCCGTCTTCCACCTTCCCGTTAAATTCATCCAGCGGGACAGCGGTGTCATTGAACCAATGACCAAAGTTGTCACCTTCACCAATTCCAATTACGGCATGGAGACCTGAGGTTGTTTTCATTCCCCCGCCCATCAGGATGCTATCAAGGGTACCCTCACCAATTCGGCAGCCATTGCCGAGTATGATATCCCGGGAATTTACTATGCCGGTATTCGTCGGAATTGAAGGATCATTTACGCTTATGCTCGCGACATTGGTTACGTCCGCCGCTATAAATGACTTGTCGATGGGCTTGCAGATGTTTGCAGAGATGACGACGCTGTCCATGATGGACGGCAAGGTGAAATCCTGGTCCTTGAATGAACGGTAGTTTACTTCATTCTGGTCATAGTAATCATGCACGTTGGCATGAAGGGCAATACTTCCCCTGATATCTATTTCCTCATCGAGTTCTGGTCTGTGTCCGCCACTGCCATAAGTACCGTATCCATCACCCAGACGAACCGAATCGATTACCTGACCGCATATACGTCTCCCCGGGGACTGGTGGTCATGCAGTATCACCGAATTTTCGGCGCTGATACCGGCATTATTCATTCCCAGCTTGACCGGACCCGAAATCACTGAACCGCGTACGACGCCCGTTGCACCATACGGGTCCGCCGGATCACTGATACCGCCAAGCCAGATCGTTGTCGTGATTCCGTTACCCATCGACTGGTTTTCACCACCGGAGAAACTTCCCCCGATGATGGAATATTGTACATTATCCAGGCTAGTGTATAGCTTGCCGGGACCGCCGGCATTACCGGCACCGAAGAATATCGAGTCCTTGCTATCGCCGATGTCGAACCCATGCGCACCGGAAACCGTAATGAAATCGGAATTCTCCACCTTCACCTGGTCCGAACCAAGGACCGTCGCGAAGTCGGAATCGGAGTACACCTTGGAACCCTGCACAAGTGAGCACTTACCGGATGCTGCCGTATTGTTACCGAGGACAAGGGAATCCGGACCGGCAGAATATCCGTCAGCGAACATCTGTTCGGACTCTGCATCCATGATGATTATTGCCTGGCACTTGTCAGCACCGCCCGGATCAAGCGGGACGTTCTCTACGGTGCCATCAAGCACGCTTATCATGGCATAGGTGTCTGGACCGGTCCAGACATACGCGGAGCCGAGCGTATCCGGATCCGGGTCGGTATCACCCGGCTCGACACACCCGGTGGATGTCAACACGTTGTCAACCAGCCACCGTGCACCCATGACAGAAACGATTGCCTTTACCTGTTCAAAGGTGATGCATCCGGTATCGGGTACTTCCGAAGAGGAGATGAACCCTTCACCATACAGGTAGGAATCCGGAATAACGGTCGTCCCGGATGCATCCCAGGTCGACAGTTCATTGAGCATGGCGGACTTTACCGTACCCTCCGGGGCATTTGCCCCTAGACCGAATATGGACACGATGTCCTTCCCGTCGCCTTCCGGGCAGGTGTCTATGCCGCGTACCGCTCCCGGCTGTTCACGGCCATCAACCAGGTTTTTCAAGTAATCGTGCGTATGGTTCTTCAACGCATACTGACTAAGGTCCATGTCCTGTGCACAGCATTCCTTCACGTCATTCACGTGCTGCTTCAAGGCATTCATCTCGAGGGAGAGGTCTGTCACCGCCTCGGATATGCTCGCACTTGCCAGGAGCTGGTTCTTGTACCAGGTGGTGGCATCGTTCTCGTAGAGGTTGTAGTAGACGGCCGTGCTGTTCTCAACGGGCGTCTCGTGCTCGCCGTCCCCAAACTTGAGGATGAACTCCAGGCTGAATTTAGCAACGCCGCCCTCGTCCGGCTTATCGGATACGACGGTATCGTTGACATCGGCCACGGCCACCAGGATTGGTTCAGCATCGCCGTCAATCTCGAACTGGACCTTCTGCAAGTTGCAGTCGTTGGCGGAGCTGTCAGTGGAGTAGCGATGCACGGTCATCGGTACGGCATAGATGCCGACACGGTTGAAACGGAAGCTCACGTACTTGGTCTCGAAGAGGGCCTTTCCGGCGACATCCTGGTCGTCGATGTTCTCCTCGGCCTCGTAATTCAGCGCGGTATATCCGGAATCGGATGTTATCGGGCTGAGGTCTATGCTGAACTTGATGGCAGTCGCGAGAGGCTTCCTTGCCGGAGAATTGTCGGAATACTTGGTCTCGGCGAGTTTCTGTCCGTTGTCGTTGACTACGCTGTAATAGCTGATCGGGAAGAGCTTCGTCGCCCTGCTCATGTTGTGGCAGGACGAAACAGACGAAACCCCGTAACCTTCGCTGCTTACGGTACCATGGAACTTGTTGAAGTTGGAAATGGAGGACAGCAAGTCGGCATCCTGGACAGTGCCGTCAGCCGTCTTCTGTGTATCGATCGAATCCTTCCAGCCATACGGCCCGCTGTCACGCGTACCGACATAGTAGCGGTAGTCGGAAGACACCGGAATGCTTTCGCTTTCCGACGAATTCACGACAATCTGGGAATCGCTGGGTTCGCCGCCGTAGTACAGCGGAGCCGGGACCGGCATGCTGGAACCGGAACCGGAATCACCCTCATATACCATCACGCCCTTGCGTTCAAGGGTATTTTCGCCACTTCCGTTAGAAATACTCTTCCATGCGACGAGGTTGTTATGTCCATCCTTGTAGACATAGCGGTAGTTGGTCCGCACGCTCTTGTCATACATGGTAAGACCGAACAGGGTTGCCGCGGCAGTGTCTTCCGGGGGGTTATTCTGGGCATACCCGTTGACCATGTCGCCCTGCCAGATGTTGTAGATGTAGTCACCCAGGTAATTGTTGTCCGGATTATCCGGGTCCATGTGCGCAGCCAACAGGCCGGTACTGGCAGCTTCAGCCAGGGGCACCTTGTTACGGTCAACATATGCAAGGCCATAGTATCCGATCCAGTAGCGCGGGGTACCGTCGGCGAGGGTAGTTCCCAAAAGAGTTGCACCTGCGGCAGTCAGCTTCATCTTCGTCATAGTATAAAACCCAGTTTTTACGAAAACTAGTTTATAACCTTTGATGCCGAAGATGTCACTAGAACGCGCAATTGGTCAATCCCGGTTCGACATACTCGGGTTCGACCACAGAGTCATCCGGCCCGTCGTCAGGTTCTATGGCCGTACCGAACTCGGTTATTCCAACTATGGGACCGACAATGTCGACATCCATGCCGATTTCGCCGACATATTTAAGGATAATGTCCCTGAATACTACCTGAATCGGCTTCCATACACGAATCTGTTCCTTGATGCGCCTGATATCATCCTGCTGTATGGCAAACTGCGGGAACCTTGCATCGTCTGTGAGAGCAATGTCGATATACGGGGTGGATACCCACGTACCCTCGATCGTACCGTTGGCCGTATCGCTTTCCAGGCGTCCCTGCACTTCATCCAGGTTGAGGAGCTCATCATATGGATGCATGGTGTTGGTATATAGTGTCAGGATGTCCCCGATTACCCCAAATGCGCCCATGAGCATCTTCAGGCCAGGGTTCGTGCCACCGAGTGCATAATACTGCGGAAGGTTCAGCACGGCCTCGCGTATCGCGGCTTCCTGCTGCTTTACCGTACGGTACAGGTTGCTAGTCTGCACATCCTCGGCCATCGGGGTAAGGTCATATCCCATGAACCTGGCCAGGTACCCTATCAGTTCGAAGTCAATTACGTTGGCATCCCTCAGGTACGCCAGGCGTTCAATCTTCTCGATGAGCGGATATTTGAGATCCGGGACACCCTGGAAGGACGGCTTCATGTCATCCCTGGGGGCGACGTTACCATAGTCCTCGCCGGAAGAATACTCGGCATTCGCGTCACGGGTGGTATCGATTGCCTCGATCGCCGGCTTGTTGAATACAGGGTTCCTGACCATGAACATACGGGACGCGTATGCACGGCTGGCCTCCATCGCAACGTCAACGTCGGAATACGTGGTATACTTGTACTCGTCCACGTTGTCTTCGGCAGCGGCTTCGGCAAAGTCGCTGTTGAGGTATTCGTCCACGTATGCACGACGAACCTTCATGACGCGCTTCCTCTTCAGGACGCTCCATGCAGCATTGCCGCGCACCAGATACGCCACGCGTTCAGACGGGACCAGCTGGCCGGCGGCTATGACGATATCGCCTTCGGTGAAATAGTACGTACCGCCCCCAATGCTTTCCAGGCGCAGACTGTACTCGTTGTAACGGTGCGCGAGGTTGTCCTTTCCGGGCAGTGTCATTACACCACGGGCGATGGACATCCCGCTTTCGTATGTCCCATACAGGATATTGAGCGATACACCCATCTTGCTACCGACCGACACTACCTGTCCCATGACAAATGAATCCAGGCCAGTAGTCTCGTCAAAGTCGGAAAACGAATGCCCGAGAACCACGTAATCGCCGACTGTCAGGCCATGTTCATATTCGCAAATCAGATCAAGGCAATCACCCTCATGACAATCACCGCCAGTCTGGGTGGTACGGTTCTTTCCGGTAAACGTTGCCTGCGAACTCGTCTTGTCCCATTCGATCTCATCTATGGTGAACTTGTACCAGCGACACTCGTACAGCATCATGTTCAAATCGCCCGTCGGCATACCGGAATTGGTGTAGCTATTGTACAGGCGCATCGAAATTTCGAACGACGTTGGACTGTTGATACTTTCTACCACATGGTATCCGTTGAAGTCGGACGGCGTGACATTTTCTATGCGCACAACCGTCTTTCCCTCGATATACTGTCGGTTTTCATTCGTAAAGTGCAGTATGGGCGAAGCCAGATGGACGGTGGCACGCTCGTTTCCGGTAAATATAATTTCCTTGATCCGGATACCGTCACCCAGTGCGATGGAAGGATTTGTCACCGAAACGTCGAACAGGTTGGTCTGGGAGAACAGGTCAAGCGGCGTAATGAGTGAATTCCTCTCAATCTCATCCCATATACCCTGGCTTACCTCGTAGAATTTTACCGGTTCATCATCGGTATCGGTAATCGCGACTACATCGCCCACCCTGATGGACTTACGGACAATGGAGCTGTCGGACAATTCCGGTATATCCGCGAACGTGCCTTCAAGGGTAACCCCGGTATAGTCCTCGCGTACATCAATGACCTTGTATGGGCCCGATGGGAAGGGAGTTCCTTCAATGGTGCACCCGTCAACATATACCCAGTCACCGTTCGTTACACCATGCACCTTGTCGGTGAACACAATGTCCATGTTGCCAGCAGAATCAACCGATGCCGTCTCCATTGCCACATAGTAATCCTGGATATACAATATCTCCGCATCGCCACGCTCCGTAGTGCACGTGGATACGGTAATACGGGAATCAACCGCAATCGGATATGTGAATACGTCCCCGTCGATCACATGCACCGGCGCCAGGCCAACATTGAAGTTGACCGGAATTCCCCTCACGTTCCCTTCCGGAATGCCGGAAACAGTTACCATCGCCCCCTCGATGAGACCGTGTGCGGCGGAATGTATCGTAACGTTCCAGATACCGTTTTCATCCTTATCCGCGCCAATCATGACAGTGTCGTCAACATCGATGGGTATGACCGGTGAGCAACCCTTGGTAACCACGGCATGCGGATATGACCACGCACAGCGTTCAAACAGGTCGCTGTTCACTATATCCATCTGGGAATCCACGGTGAGCTCATCACTGTTCATTGTCCTTTCCGTGGTATGCAGTTCAAGCATGCCGTTACGGGCCCTGCCGGACAAGTTGAGACTATCGCCATAGTTAAGGAATTCTCGATGCTCCCAGCCGTATTTAAGTGACTTTTCCTCCACCTTCGTGATATATAGCGGAGCAGTGAACACCTCCGGGGCATCGGTATACTCTATGTGGGTACCGTACTCCTTGGCGGCAATCGTGCCATAGTACGGCATGAACGTATTGAACTTTTCGGCATATGGGACACTAAAATGCACGATGCGGTCTTCGGTGAAGATGCTGCTGGTCGTCACCAGGTTGATGTCATTGACGATACAGTCCTCCTCGCACCGGTAAATCTTCCTGGCCCCCCTGTCATACACGTACTGTCCCTTGTAATATTTACCAGGGAGGTCCAGCCAAACAACCTCTTCACCCTCGTTGAATACGACACTTCCTACCATGGTGTTTCCTATCCCGTCAATCAGTAGCATGTATGGACGGGTGAACAGGTCCCCACGGCTTCTGGCCCAGATGGTCGTCCATTTCTTCTCGCCACTGTCCGAGACCGTCTCGTCAACCTGCAACAGGATGCGGGCACGGTCATCAGTCTGGCGCAGTACTTCCATGGTATAGGTATCATCAACTATGTCACGGTCAAAATGGCCGTCAGGATACATACGGGCAGCCAGTTTACCTGAGGAACCGGTAAGTACGACAATCGAGCCTTCATCTTTGAGCAGCGAATAGTTGACCGTCCCGCTGATGGTGTTCCCCAGTGTACTGAAATATCCGGCCTTCACCACGCTAACCTGGGCAGCCTGGCCGGCAGGACGTATTGCCGCAATGCCTTCGAGCTTGATTGCATACCCGTCGGCCTCGGTAGTAAAGTCCTTGACGATTGCCGCCCCACTCCAATATTCATGACCGCCGCTAATGTAGATACGGTCACCCAGGTCATAGATATTCCCGAAATTCTTGCCAAGATCAGATGAAAACGGGACGGTCAGTCGGAACCCGCCATCCACGTAGGCATCCGTATCGCCGCGAGCGTCATCGCCCTTGCGCAATACACAGATTTCCCCTATGCTGACATTCCCCTCGGCTTCGCACGCATATGCCTGTAGCTTGGCATCGGGAATAACATTGAGACCATCCTCGTCCTTACTGTCCAGGACCATCCGGTCATTGGACGTAAGCCTGATGATAGGAGATGCCTGGGTATAGTCCAGAGTTCCCCGTCCATAGAATAAAGGTAGATCGAGAAGGACAAGCTCGGTATCATCGGGAATTTCGGGCATGGCGCCAACCGGAGTCAGTCTCAAGTCCATCTCGCCCGTCTCGCGGGAATCCTTCAAGACATTGAATTCACCTATGATGGACAGGTTCCGCTTTACCGCCAGGTATACGGTGCCATTGGAGTATGAGGGATAGCATGTATCAAGCTTCACGGTAAGCACGTTGTCCACGCTTACCGACGGCGTTCCGATAACCGCATAACGGGTGATGTTTTCCGCATACGACGGGTCCACACAGTTGTTCGGGGGGATACGGTCATCCGGAGTCCCGCCGGCATTTGCCAAGCTGGCCCCGCTTGTTTCGGAAAGATATATGATAGCCGCAGGATATCCATTCTTCCATCCCCATCCATTTTCACCGTCGAAACGAATGACGGTATGTAACTTCCCCGAAGAAGCACGCTCAGTGCCATAGTAGTCGATGACACCCTTCATGCCACCGGGAAGGGTAATTTCCTTCACAGAATTGTCGGACTTGACATCGTAGATACGGGCAGTGAAGAAGACTTCCCGGTACTGCGTCCCGGTTTCAGTAGTGTATCCATAGCGTGTCTTGACTGACGACACGTTCGATACCTTGAAGGACAGTATTCGTGCGGACGAGTTGTCGGTACCGGTAAACGGGTCCTGGGACGAACCTTCAGGATCCTTGAAGAGGCAGTTCAATGACGCATCGTAGTAGTATGCGACCTCGTGCTCAGGTTCCCCGGGAATGCCGTCATAGTTCAGGAATATGACATCCCCGTCATCAAAATTTCCGATACCCGGAACAACGGAGGAGGCATTGTCTATACGGTCCGCAATCTCGGTGCCGTTGTAATTTACCGTATATGGAGTAATTCCGGTATCCTCACCGAATACGATGTTGGACTTCACGTTGGCGCGTGGAACCGATAGGAGGTTGACATAATCATTGCGGGTCCCAGCCAAATCCAGCATTGTACGGAGATATTCCATCCTGGAAAGGGCGCCCTCGATTTCGGTACTGGATGATACGATAGCGAACTCGAACTTCTCAACAGTATCGATATTGCGGTACGCGTTGTTGATATAGTCGCTGAACACCTGAAGAAGCGTAACCACATCCGGTTCGCTTTTCAGAAATTCCGGAATGTATGCGACGAAATCGCTGTATCGGAACTGGCCTCTATCATTGTAAATCGGTGCACGCATCTGTATATTCCCTATTTGGTAAGCAGCGAGGAATCATAAGCCACGGTAAGTTCAATGTTCTCGTTCGGAATGTTGAACTGGACAATCTCGTTGTCATTCGTGTAATTGGTCACGTTCCCGGTATCTGGGTCAATCAGGGCCATCGTGGTCCTCGTGCAGAAGATGTTCCTCACGAGCTTGATATAGTTCATGCCATAAAGGAGATAGTCAAAGAGGACCGAGCCGTTCACCTCGTGAAGATTCTTGATGTGTTCGCCGTCCTTGAAGGTAAGACTGTCGGCACCGGGCTCCATGCTCCATGTCTTCATTACATTGATGAGTTCCTGGTAAATGTCCATGTCGTCCACACGGCCACCGTTCTTCGCATCCATCCACCCATCCATCATCGGGCTGAATACCTGCTGCATCACGTTCGACCATATGTACCCGACATACTTGTCGGTAATACGGTCGCTGGCCGTGTACGGCTTGACATAGGACGTATAATAGTAAGTCAGCAGCGACTGCATGTCCTTCTGGTTAGGGAGCTTGAAAGTATACGTAACGTTACTGGATGCCCCATTGGTGACCACGTCAGCGTTGAGGGAGAACTCCGGCCCGTCAACGGTGACGGTACCCGGGCTCACATAGTCGGCCGTAAGGACACCGAGCCACGGATATTCAGTAAGTTCCAAGTCGGCATACCCGTTGTCGGGAACGGTAAACGTGACATCCACACCGGCAACTTCCGGCATGGTATGTACAATGGACGCAATCCTGGACCTGTAAACGGGGGAGCAGAATTCGGTATTGTCTTTCAGATATCTGTAAACGGCCTTGGTGATTTTCTCCCGGACATCGGTAAAGTTGTTCCCCTTGAAAAGGGTGACGTCCAGGTGCATCGACATGTTGTGGACAGTCGGGAACACGAAATTGTGGTACCCGCCACCGAGGGTTACCATGGACCTGCGGTTGAGCGCAACCATGATGGAATGCAACTCGCTGCCATCGAGGACGTAATCCAGCGGGGTCATCATTGCCCCGAACACGCGCGCATCCGGGTTTATGGTCGGGATGTATGGAAGGATTGCCGTGTGCATGATCTCATGGATTAACGCATTCTTGGCATCGTCTCCCATGCCAAAATCCATTCCGGCAAGGGCCGAGTTAATCTTCGAGACAATCTTTGCACCGTCATGGGCAACGACGGAGCTGTCGATCTCCTCGTAGTCGTACTCCCACGTGTTCATGAGTCCGTTAACCTTGAACCCACTCAGGAAGTATTCGGACGGGGCGGTTGGGTAGTACTTCCCTTCTTTCTCGCGGTACAGGTCCTTCAACGCACTGAAACGTATCTGGTTCATGTACTTCACGTTTATGCCACCGTTCGGCAGCTTGGTGTTGAGAATGTCCTCGCCATACGCGGAGGCATACTTGATGTCGGCGTAGCGGCGAAGGAACGTCTTGTAGCTACGGCGAGTGACGAGACGGTCGAGGGAATTGTAGATTTGGGACGCGTTGGCCTTAATCGAATCGATGGATTCGATGTTCAGGCCGCCGCGGATATCGGTGGTGAGGAATATGTTGATATCGGTTACCAGCAGGTCGCTTTCCTTACCGTTGGCCTGGGTAATCCGTATACCCCCACCGGACACGGACAGGGTAGTCCCCTCGACACCGAGCAGGTTTCCATATTCACCGGAAGTGGAAAAATACTTTACGATTATGTCACCATACGGAATGGCAGACTTGAGCCCGTCACCGAAGCGCAGCTCGACACCGCCGTCATTGGAAGTCCCCACGATGACCGTGTAGTTGGTAGTGAAGTTGCTCCCGCCCTCGGCAAATTTCTTGATATCGTTGGTAGTATCCTCGTTGCTGGGGTCTATAAGACCGCGCCTGGATATTCTCCAGTACAGTCGATCATTCTTCACCGTGTTCGGATCGACATTGTCGACGAGGGTGGCGTCACTCGTGACCGTGGTGAAACATGCGGCACGCTGTGTCACATGGCCATCCTCTGCATAGTTCGGGTCATTTTCACCAAAATAGTCGGAAAATGTGGGGTCGTTGATGTAGAATACCTGGTTCTGCTGACCGTTGGAGATAAGGGCATCGGTACGATAAACACCTTCCGCCAATACGGCCACACCAGCAACCAGCTTCATCAAGCCGGTAGAATCTTCGTCAGTAGCACGATCGTAGGCAAATTCCATGTCGCTCACGGCAGTAAGTGTGCGGGAGCTCATGGTGAACACGGTACCCTTGGGAATATATACCCTGACAGTGTCATACACTCCGGATTTCACTAGGCGCAGGCCGAGACCAGCCTTTGCAGGAACCGGACGGCGAACGCTGTACCCGAGCATCCTTGCACCGGCGTACACGGCGGAACTGTTGACCGCGCTTTCGAGGAACGCGTTCTCGAACGCGGACTCGGCATAGTAGGCCATGAGGTCGCTCTGCCCGGCGAACAGTTCGATAATGGTCTTGCCGTAGGCGCTTGCACCGAAGTCGGCCAGACGGCCTTCCTTGGCCTGAAGAATCGAGACGAGATGGTCCCTCGCCTCCTCGAATGAAATTATTCCGTACTTGCGTGCAACAGCCATAGCGTAAATTCCTCTTTCGGCAAACAGTTTATATCGTTTGGCCACCGGAACCCACTATAAACTACATCGAGAGGAATAGATGCCGACTTTCGATTTGAACATTACTGGATTTTGCCGGGCTACCAGCGTTGTCGTCCCGAATTTCAGTGTACTCGCGCATGTGCAGGAAGGCATGTGGGACCCGAAGGCCACCGGTAACGTGGAACGTTCCGAACTGGCACAGGCGAACCAGCCGGTGTTCGAACACACCGGTCGTCTTGGCCGCATCATGACTTTCCGCAAGCAGAACTCGTTCAAGACGCAGAACCTTATCGCAATCATGCAGCGTGCTGCTACGCTCGGCATGGGCGGCATCAACTTCACATACTACACGACGACCTTCAATGCGTCCGCGAACCCGGTCACGCACGAGGACAACACCCGCGTAATCGACAGGGCGTTCGACATCCCGATGATGGGCGGCTTCGACCCGCAGACCGAGATGTACACCAGGCTCGGATTGCAGTTCACAACGAAAAAAGAAATTTACATTAACATGGACCTGTTCCTCGAACTGAACTACCAGTCATTGAAGGAACACGGGATTGTCCCGGAATGCGACCCGGAGAAGCATGACCCGATTTACTCGCAGCGCGGGTACTCGAAATTCAACTATCACGGTTATTCGGCCGGCCAGATCTACCCGAAGGCGGGCGATCTGCTTAAAATGCTGAACAACAACATAACTTACCAGATTACTAGCATCACGGACGAACTCCCCGAATACGAACCGTCCTATCGCAAATACTGGTGGAAGGCGTACCTGGAGGTCGCAGTGGACAGCGGTCAGATTGTTTCCGAGGACGTGGCGAACAGCCCGGTCAACAAGCACTTCATCGACAACCTGTTCGGGCAGGCTTCCCTCGGGAAGGCTACCGACGGTTCTTCGACGGAGAAGGAACTTACGGATTCTGCAGGAAACCCGCTCGCCATCCGGGACGAGGACCTGGCAAAACTCAAAGACGCCATCCTGTTCAGGCCACCGGAGGTGGACGAGTGTGTCAAGGACATCACCGCCGACCCGAACTACCAGGCCTGCCCCGGTTTCGGCAGCTGGTAGCTACACAAGTTTCCACAGGTTTTCTTCAAGCAACTTTGCATCCTCGGGATCCAGTGGCTTCTGTGATGCTATCCATTCGGCCAATTCCTTGGCAATCTTGTGCTGCCTATCAAGCTGACTTTCTTGCGGCTTCCTGAAGAGGTCGCAGATTCGCTGAATGATTGACTTGCGGGGAGTGGGATCCTTGACTTCCGGGTGGGTCAGTTGTTCAATGGTATCGGCCACCTTGTAGTCATTGTTCACACAATGCTCCATGCCGCCCTCGTCAACCAGGAATTTCAGTTGGGACACCCTGGTATTCCTTGGCAAACAGGTACCTGAGGTTCGCCTTGTCGGCAAACGCATGACCCTGGACAACCCGGCGCTCATACCTGGATGCCATCTTGTAATACAAAAACTATATAAGGCTATGCAAAAATGTAAATATTATAGCACTTTTGTATATAGTTTTTGCTAAAGACTGCATTCTGGATAAAATCCTTGAGCAGGAACCGGTATTTCAGTTCCGATTCTTTAATTTTAGAGAAAAGTCCTTTCCAGTCCTCCACCGCAGCGAGTGTTTGCTTCCATTGCTCATCCCGGGGCTGAATATTGAATCTTGGATAGAACCATCCCTTTTCGAATTTCTTGTACGCACGCCGTGCGATCTCTATCGAGGCTGCTACCATGTCCGGTGTATTCTCGTTTCCGTATGCAAAGTTGCCAACGATCGATGAATACAACGGGTTGACCTCGACGATGTCGTACTTGTGCAGATCGGCAAGCATCTTTAGCTTGGTTGTAAACAGCCTGCGCTCCCACTTGTTGTTGCACAGACGGTTTACCTTCTTGCCTTTCTTGTGGTCCTTCGGCTTGATACTTAAATCTTCTATTGCAACCGTCCTGCACTTCCATACATCCACAAGCTTGGAAATCTCGTGCGCGATCGCGATAGTCTCGTGTCTTAGCTTGTTCGTGATGTACTTGGATGCGGAATCAGTGCTTGCCTTGCCTGAAGTTACCGTCAGCTTGCTCAAATCATATACCCGTTTATGTAGTACTTTGAATTCATCGTTTTTATCGAACTCTATCACGGAAATCCCGATATAGTTGGGATTCATGTCTATACCCAGTATTCGGTTACGCTTCAGCTGCTTGAACCTCGCATCGTATATCAGGCTGTCGTCGTACGTAAGCCATACGTATTTGTCGGACAGCTTGACCGATACCGTTATCTTGCTTTGCTCCGCAAGATCCTGTACCTTCGACAGTTCATTCGCAATCTTCTTCCGCATCGGAAGAAATTCTATTTCGGCGTGCCTGCCGCGACATGGCTTGTACAGAATCTTCTGATTATTCAAGTCGAAATCAAATAGACGGTTACCTTGATAGTCGGCCTGTCCCTGTATACCGATCGGAAACATCCTACGGTACTTGAACGTCAGCTTGTCTATAATCCCGGTAAGGTACTGATGAAGGTTGTTCTTACCACCGAACAGTATTCCCTTATCGCCGTTTAATTTATATAAGACGGCAGCTTCCTTGATCGCACACTGGATGAACCATCGGTTCGTTGCAAATAAATTATTGCAGTACGCGCGGACTTCCTTCTCGCCCATCCCGTCCTGATAACGGTTATATGCAACTCGGACTATACTGCTGAACACACGCATATCGTCCAGCACATCTATCTTGTTGCGTATTGTTAGCTTAACCGTCTTCATTTTCCGATGTCTTGAGCAATACTATTGCAAATATAATTCATTTTGCTATATTTGTCAATCGTTTTATACGATTTTGAGTTGTCATATCCAATAGAAAAGGCCGACAAAAATGCCGGCCTTTGTTTGTTTTAGGAGGAAATTTTAACGTTAGTTTGCCGGGGCGCCTTCTTCAACCGGCGCATCCGTACCGACCGGGTCATTCGCCGGGATTGCCTTCTTGGCAGCCATTCGCTTCTTGAACTTTTCAAGGGGAATGTCATGGAACAGACGGCGATGAATGTCATTGGAGCTTGCCACCACGTTGTTCTTGTACTTGGGGTCGATAAGACCCGGATCCATCCACGGCGCACTGGTATCAAGACCCTCGAAGCATACCTGGGCGGCAGAACGGACGGCCTCGCACAACCCGGTGGCCCCGCTGGCCTTCTCGAAATTGGTGAGGAATGTGTTAAACTTTTCGATGCGTTCCTTGAGTTCCATTTTTCTAAACCTTTCGTATTTTACAGCAGCTTATAGGATTATGACAAATCCGTCATCATGAATGCGCCCGGAGCCTCGCTGATTACACGCTGTTCCAGCTTTTCGAGACGTGCGGCAGCCGTATCGAAGATTTCCTTGCCGTTGATGGTCAGACCACCTGGCATCGTAAAGGTATGCTTCTTCAAGATGATACCGAGCTGTTCCTGGGCACGCCAGAAGGCCATGTCACGGAATAGGATATTGTTGTACAATTCGGACTTCTTGGCTTTCAGGTACACTTCGGCCACCGCGTTCGTCCTGGACCTCGGGGTCGGGTAGATCCTCAATAGGTGGTCCGTCGGATGGAACTTGATGTGGTACTGGGTACCGACCAGTTTCTTGACATCCTGCAAGTAGCGCAATGCACCGGAGTAGGTAATGAGGTCGAACTGACCCAGGCCACCAAGACCGGCGCCACCGACACCCATCAGGGATTCGCCGGGACCAACGTCCCAAGCCATCATCGGGGAGAAAGTGTTACCGTAGCTCGGGTTCACTTCAATCACGTTTACCACATTGTCCGGCACACGGTATTCCATGACACCCGGTAGAAGATGCAGGACCATGAGGTCGATATACTGGGCCTCGTCCACACAATAACGGTAGAAGAAGTCCTCGGTGTCCTCGATAGCCATGTGGACATGGCCGAGACCGCGGTCTTCCTCCACGACCATTTCAATTTCCTGACACTGGCCACCCATTCTGGAAATGATACGGCGGACCATGTCATCGCGTGTGATATACTTGGCGTCCATGCCAGCAGTTTATAAACTTCCAGGTATGGAACCAATCGAATTACTGCGCACCAGCGTATTCAAGACAACGAACAACCCGGACCTGACGGATACAATCATCCGCATATTCGAGGTTGCCGGTGACGATACCGAAGTCGCCATGAGGTCCCTCGGGAACCTTGTCGGGTACGAGTTTGCCGAATTCATCATGCAGCTTGCCGACATCGCGTTCGACCGCGATCCCGCGCTGTGCATCGATCCTTCCTACAATGACGCCACGGTCGAGACCGAGGCCCGTCCCAAGCACCCGACCGGATGCTTCGTCCAGCCAATCATCGCGCAGGGAAATCCAGCAAAGGCCATGCGCGACGAGCAGCAATGGCAGCATATCAGGAAATTCAATCCGCTGTTGGAAAAGGAAATCATCAAGTTCAACAACATGAACGAGTTCGAGAAACTGATGTACCTGACTACCAGGGAAATGGCCCAGAAGTACCCTATCGGAAAGACTAGGCAATAGCCTCGACCGTGACCACCTGTCCGCCGTTATCATCGATTACCTTGAAGAAGCACTTGCGGTAAAACCCGAGTGCTTCTCTCAATACTACGGCACGCACATCATCATAGTTGATTAGAATGTATTGTAGGAGTTCCTTGCCGTATCCCTTGTGACGGCAATCGTGCCTGACCTCGAACGCGCATAGCTTCGTATTCAACGGATAGCCGTCCGGATCGACGATACCCATCGCGACAACGCCTTCACCGGTGACCAATTTCAGGATGTAGCAGCCAGTGTAGTCATTCTTGGCACACATGGCCGATATTAGGGGGAAATCACGCGAGGCGTACTCAGTGTCGAAATTCTCGGCGAATTTTTCTGTTACAATTTCTCTTGTCATGCAAACATTCGGGGGAAGGTATCGACGGTGCCAGTGAGTTCAAATTTTGGCGCATAGTCCTTCCACGTCTTGATAAAGTTTGAATTCTTTGAATGGCCGCCGGGCGGCACGGCAACTGGGATGTGCGGTCGTTCAATGGTGGACTTGAAGTCACCGGTAACACCTACGGCAAATACCTCGACTGCTACGCCGATTGAATCGACTTTCATTTTCACCTTGTTGCCCAGGTTTGCCGCGATATATTCCTTCACATCAGGGTGGTCGTCCGGGTTACCGAATGCCAGTGTGCATCTGTCGCACTTGAAATCCCAGCCGGATGGGACGAACTTGGACATCGTGTCGATGAGAATTTTCTTTGACTTCTCATCAAGGAAAATGCCGAAGTAGACGGCGTGGTCGCCTTCGGGAAGTTCCATCAGATGTTCGAGATTGAAATTGTATCGCCACCCGGCGCCATGTTCCTTGGTCCACTGGACCATAACGGAATCGCCGAGGTCATGGCCGGCCTTTTCCGACTCAATCCACTTGTGCCGGAGCATTTCTTCCTTCTGAGCAGCCATGATGTCGGTCATCTTCATCGAGGTACCTCTGAGGAAATATAATACGAAAATGGATGTACCGGCTACAAATTATCCGTTAAACTGCTGGTACTTGTAAAGAATGCCGGTAATTTTCTCATCAAAATCGGCAAAAATGTTCTTCAACCCTTCCGGGAACTTACCGTTCTTGGACACGGCATCGCCCATGCGGGACTGAAGTTCTTTGAGCTTGGCAATGACAGTCTCGTCATCGACTTTCACATCGGCAGCCGGCTTTCCTGTAAGGGAAACATAGGTTTCAGCCAGCTTGTCGCCGGTGTCGCGGCAAAGGTCGTATGCTTCTTCGAGAAGAGTGTGCTTGTTCATCTTGTCCACTCCCCAGTGCATCCTGTTGAGACCGTTCGATTCATCGAGCAGCCAGTTGGCGAGCTCTTTCACGGTAGAGAAGGATTCACCCTTTCCATCGGCAGCTTCCATACGAGCAACCATGAGGGCGACACGCTTCGCAACCATTGGATCGCCCGTAATCTTGGTGGCTGCTTCTGTAAGAATTTTATTACGAATAGAATTCATTGCGAACCTCTTGATACAGCAATAGTTTATACCGGCACTACCGGAAGCGTCCCCAATCGTCATGATTGAAGAACAACGCTCCGGCAACAATCACCGCGACTACGAATACTAAAGTCGGCATTAGCTTTCCGCCACCGGTTCTTCGTCTGCTGGTTCAACCGTCTTTGTCGTCTTGGCCTTGCGCTTGCGCTTCGGACGTACGGCAACGGCCACCTGGCCACCCATCTCCTCGCCGACGGAAATCCCGTTGACAGCCGCGGGCACTTCCTGGGCCTCGATTACGACTTCGGCATTCTCGGGTACGTTTGGCGTAAAGATCGGTTCTTCCTTCTTGGGCGCCTGCTCGGGAGGCGGAGTCATGAACAGTTCCTGCCCGGCAAGTTCCTGGTCCAGCTTTTCAATGAACTTGTTGTACCTGGCCCTGATGTCATCGATGACCGCCTTCTGGTTGGAAGACAGCACAGGGTTGATACCCGACGTTGCCGATTTCTGTGCAGCGGCAGTTACCCTCTGCTTTTCGATAATCTCGGCAATCGTCTTGCTCTGGACAGGGTTGGGTGCCGGCGCAACGGTTGGCTTGCGAGTTGCATTGGCCGCCATCTGCTGTGCACTCAGCACATCGCGCACAGTCTGGGTGTTCGGTTTCGTCGCGGGCTTCCTCATCGGGGGAGGAGGATTGTACTTACGAGTTGCATTGGCCGCCCTCTGTTGCGCGGCAAGGATGTCTTTGATGCTCATGCCCATTGTTGGTTTCTTCCTTTTTCTTGAAAATTAGTTCTTTACGGCCTCATTGACCGCATGATATCCAGCGTACCGTTGGTATCCAGCGTCGGTGTCTGTTCACCCGCTTCCGGCACACTTTCGGTAGCCGGCGCCATCCAGGAATCCCATCCACCCGTTTGTTCTTTGGGAGGTTCCTGCCGTACTGGAGGCTGCATGGGTGCGGGCGCAAGCCAGTCGTCCCATCCTGCCTGGCTTCCCCCTTGCGCCAACGGCACGGACCCGGATATGGCCCACGGGTCATATTCCGGAGACATTCCCTGTCCGGCAGCCGACCCGACATATCCCGACGGGCGACCCCACGGATCAAAATTCTTCTTGACCTGATCATCCTGTTCCGGCTTCCTGTACGGATTCCCCCCGTCAGGCAATTCAAGATCCTGCATCGACACGTAGCGCCATGGGACAAATGTCCTGGTGCCGTCACGGGCTACATACTCTTCCGGATTCTCCCTGCGCATGATTCCGGCCATGCCGCCCTCCGGCACCTTGCCGTCATAGGTACGGTCCTCGATGTATGCGCGTTCAACGTCAGCCGGCTTCAACTTTGCCGGTTTCGGTGGCGGGGTTGGGAGGGTTGGCGCAGTACGCCTGTTCAGCTTGGCCTGCCGGTCGGCCTCGCATTTCCTGCGCTGCTCCGCGATTATCTCGGCAACCGTCATTGTTCGACCTCCACGGTATTCAACGCAACCATGGTATCGTTCATGTTGGTCTTCACGCCGAAGATGCCCTTATGGCCATGGTCGTAGAGGACGAAGTAGAACGAATAGATCATCTGGTTGTCGAATTCGAAGGTCCCGGTCTCGAACGTCCTGCTCTGCGTAGTGGTATGGTACGTGAAGTATAGCTTGCTGTCCATCACCCCCCAGTCGAACCATACGCTTTCCGCCGGGATGACGGTACCGTCTTCCAGGGTCACTGCGTCAGGATTGTAGAGATACTGGAACAGGGTGTCTCCCGGTACACTCTCATGGAACTGCAACGTAGCCTTGAACGTGTACGGACTCTCAATGGTACCTTCCTTGTTGTCACCGAACCAGTTCAGTATCTGGCTCCAATACAGCCTGGAATCGTCGCCGGTCGGCGTATCGTAGACATAGCCTCCATCAGTATTCGTCCCGTTTCCCGGAGGAAGTCCGGGGATGAACTTGCGGGTATCGTCGTTGACGGCCACGAAGTCACGGCCGAGACCGCTCATGTCTCCAGCGACAGCACTATCCTCGTCGAACGTCAGGTGTATGAGGTCGAATGACGGTACCTCCGCCGGACGCTCGATGTCGTCCACGATGACCTGTTCCCAGTCATAGATGGGAATCCGGTCACCATCGGCATCGAGGACATAGTTACCCTCGGCATCCTTCTGGTAGCCTTTCAGAATTGGGTTCAGGCCGGCCTTGTTCCCCTCGGGGTCGACTCCGATAATCTCGTTGTATGTGAGCATTGCGTACCGGAGGGTCTCGTCCGCCCAATATTCCTCCCCATCGACCTCGCCGCGACGCACCAGGGTCTTGGCAAATGTCTTTAAAAGGGAATATCCCTCGCGGATGGATGGCTCGACGGTTTCCCATGCGCGACGCTTCTGCTTGGCTATCTCGTCCGGGTACACCAGGATCTGCTCGACATCGTTGTACTGCTTGTTCACGATGAAGTTCATCTCGGCATAGCGGATTTCCGCAGGAAGCGCGTACGGCTTGTGCATAAGGCCATGGGCTTCTAGCTGGTATGTCGTCTTGTACTGCTGGAACTTTGAACCGGTATTGTCCGTCTCGTCTTCGAGGCTGTCGTTTATTCCGGCCAGGAAAATAGGCACCGGCTGTTCAATCTCGGGCGCAAAGTCAAATTCTTTCAGGCGCACCGTTCTGTAATCGTTGAAGTACGGTTCAATGTTTTCCTTCAACTGGGCGAAGTCGGAGAAATTGTTGGAGAGGACAGTGAGCTCGAACCTGAACACGGTAGGCTTCGGCTGAATGTCCCTAATCCAGAAGTCGTTACGTCTGGAATAGATTTCCCTCGCGTATGTCGGCTGGACCAGGTTGGCATCATCCTTAGAGGTACTGACGAAGCGCAGTCCTGCGACCGGCAGGACCTGCAGCTGCTGCTTGCTCATGGTGGAGCTCAACCAGTTGGCGAAGTCATCCGAATAGTGCGTCACGAGCTTGACCCTGACCGTATCCGCATATTCGGTGCGGTTCATGTCAGTGTACTTGTTCACGCGCAGGTTGTCGAACATGTCGTAGATGGCGACAAGCAGCTTCTCAATTTCTCTTACATAGTAGAACGGCGTCATTTCGTTCATAAGTTTATATGTTCCGGGACGGCAATCCTATAAACTTGAACCGAGGTATCCCCAATGAAAGAAGAACTGGATAGGTATTTCAAGGAAGCAAATGCATCGATCAAGGACCGTGCCGTACTGGAAAGTGTCGTCACCGGCATGAAGACTGTGATTATCGAGGCAACCGGCGACTGCCCCTGTGGCGATCCCGACTGCAACGGCCACTGCAAGTACGGTCTGGAAGAAGATAAGAAGGAAAAACAGGAAGTCAAGGAAGAACCGAAGCAGGAAGCCGCAGAAAAGACCCCGCTGCAAGTCATCGAGGAAGCACGCGGGGATACCCCCAAGAAGGACTTCGTTCAGGCACTCCGCGAGGCCATCGAACAGGTCGACAAGGCTCCACTGAAAGCAAGGCTGAAACAAAAACTTGAAAAGTACGCAAATTCCTAAGGAAAACAAAAGGCCGCCCGAATGGACGGCCATAATTGTTCTCTGGAAGATTATTCAATCGTCAGCTTGCGCGGCTGGGATTCCTTCTTGAACGGGACCGTAATGCTCAGTACGCCGTCCTTCAACGAGCACTTGACATCACCGGTCGTGTCGCCCTTTTCGGGGACCGCAACGCGGGCCTTCATCTTCACCTCGGTATCGTCGAACTTACGCACGGCGCTTACGGTCAAGACTCGGCCGTTATCGCTGAACCCGATGTCGATGTCATCCTTCTGGACGCCAGGCACATCGAACATGAACGTTGTGTCGGACTCGGTATCAGACTTGTAGCAGGCGATATTGCCAACGGCACCATTGCCGGCGAGATCATTCATCCAGTCACCGAAGCCCCTACCGAAGAAAGAACCAAACGGGAAAATACCTAATTCTTTGGACATTGTTAACTCCTTTGTTAATCCTTTTGTTTTCGTGAAAACTATTGCAAAAATCGTGCCAATAGCAAAAAGTGCCGATTTTTGTTAAAAATCGGCACTTTTACAATGCATTGTTCAATTTGAAACCTAGCGGAGCTTAATCTGCCCGTCATAATCCTTCTGGGTAATCGGTGTACTACTGACAGCGCTTGCGGTCGTGCAGAGCGTCCACTTCTTGGATTTGAGGCGTTCAAGCAGTTCCTCCTTGGTGAGGAGGCCTTTTTCCTCGGCAGCCTTGCGGTCAGGCTCGGCGCCCTTGCCGTTCGGGTTCTTGATGATGTCATACTCCATGCGGCGATAGTTCTTGGAACCGCGGCCCGGAGTATTGTTGATCATGTCGTCTTCCTTGAACTTGTCCTGCACCTCGGCCAGCTTGTCCTCGGTGTGCCACCAGTTCTGCTCGTAGGCACGTTCAAGGAACTCGTCGGCCTTCCCGCTAGTAACATCACCAACACCACGCGCCAGCTGCTGGACCTGCAAGAAGAGGTCATGACGATAGTCCGGATGGGTATCGAAATTGTTACCAATCATCCCTACTGCATCACCGTTGTTTACTCTGATTCCCATTTGGACACCTACGAAGCTAAATCTTTACGTCGTAAGTTTATAACATCGGGTTGAGAAAAAATTTAGTGGGTGAGATGAAAGACCCTTGACGGATACAAGAAAATTTGCTATATTATAAGCTGTAGTACGGAGGCAACTGGTACTTGCCGACGCGGATGAGTTTACAAAGGTGTACCAATGTACATCGTATCCTACCGGAAGTACCAGTTCCGGTAGGATTTTTTAATGATAGTCAAGAAAGGCATAGAAATCAAGCTGTATCCGAACAAGGCACAGAAGGTGTTCTTCGCGAAGACCTTCGGCTGCTGCCGTTTCGTTTACAACCAGTGCCTTAGGCTGAAGTCCTACCTGTACGAGGAGACTTACATGAGCTTCGACCCGAAGCTGAAGTCGTTCAAGGAAGAATGGGAATGGCTTACGGAAGCCGACTCGCAAGGTCTAGCTAACACCTACATGGACATGAAGCAGGCTTATAAGAACTTCTTCGAGGGCAGGGCCGAGTATCCGAAATACAAGTCGAAGAAAGACAAGCAATCCTACCGTAATGCGATGTGCCACAAGGAATTGAACAAGCTGATAGTAGGGCATACGATCGTCCTCCCTAAGGTAGGTCCGGTGAAGTGCCGGTACGGGAAGACTTTCGAGCACGAAAACATCAAGAAAATTTACAACGTAACCGTGAAGAAGAGCAGGAAGGGCGACTACTACTGTTCGATATGTTGCGATGTCGAAGTGGAGGAACTGGCCAGTACCGGTAAATCCGTCGGTGTCGATGTCGGCATCAAGTCCACGGTAATCCTGTCTGACGGGACGGAAATCAGGAACCCGCACTTTCGCAAGAAGTCGGAACGGAAAATAAAGATTTTACAGAGAAGGCTTTCGAAGAAAGCCAAAGGCGGTAAGAACCGCGAGAAAGCTCGCATCAAGCTTGCCGCAGCACATGAGAAACTGTGCAACCGGAGGAACAACTTCCTCCACCAGGTATCGCGCATGATAGTGGACAACTACGACGTGATATGTCTCGAAACCCTCAACATCAAGGGTATGCAGAAGAACCACAACCTCGCAGCCGCATTGCACGACCAGGCACTTGGCGCACTCGTCGGGATGATCGTATACAAGGCCGCATGGTACGGCAGGACGGTCGTCAAGATAGGAAGGTTCTTTCCGAGTTCCAAGATGTGCAACCACTGCGGTGGCATATACAGGGAACTCAGGCTTAGCGAACGGGTATGGGTATGTCCGCACTGCGGTGCGGTCATTCTCCGCGACCCGAATGCCGCCTGCAATATACTTGATGAGGGGATTAGAGTCCTAAATAATGAAGGTACCCCGCGAACCGGGGAAACCGCGGTACTCTTACCGCTACGCCTTGTGGATGACCCGCCTGTGGATGACCGTCCTCTGGACCTAAAAAGCAGTGGCCAATTGAAGCAGGAAACGTCACTGGCACCGGTGGTTCACGAAACCAACCGGTCTTTAGCCGGTGGGTAGTTCATAATTGATCCATATCTTCGGGAAGGATATTGTCGTCATCCACCGCCTTGTCCAGCTTCTCGACCTTCTGGACGGCATCGTCGATCGTATCCCCGGTAAGACCGGCATTCGCGGATGCGCCCCAGTGCCTGCGCTGCTTCTCGCGTTTCACCATGCCGGCATACTGGTCCATCGCTATGCAGGAATGCAGGATGCCCTCGTCAAGTGGAACGAACTGGACCATCTCGCTGCGCCTGTTGAGCATCTCCCACTTCTGGAAGAACGCGCACTTCACGCATCGGCGAATATAGTTGTACGGGTCGTTACTCTTTGCCGTCTTCGTCTTGGACGGGTCATAGTTGTGGATGTAGTTCAAGGCAAGAAGCAAGGCATGGCCTCTGAACTCTTCCTTCCATTCCGGCGTATATCCGGAGAAACGGGCGGAACCCAAGGTCTTCTCGATAACAATCTGGATAATCCTGGCAAGGCGCGGATCCATTTCCGGGCGAGGGATTTCCTTCGCCTTTTCCTTGCCGACTTCCTTGCAGAGGGCCTTGTACGGGAGCATCTTCTCGCGGTGTTCGACAAGGAGTCTCGTAAGATATGCCTTGTCGATTGTGCCATAAAGCATGGAGACTTCCGTCTGGTTACCATTTTCATCGAATTCCGGCTGCATCTTCGCCGGCATGCTTGCCTTGACCTTTGAGGAATAGTGAGTGACCTTGTTGTCCTGGCTCATTGTAAAAATCCTTTGACTTCTTTCCATCGGAAAACTATTCCCTTAATGCGGCATGGAATTCCATATGCTGCAAATCCTTGACTTGCTGATGGCCTCGTTGTAGAACTTGAAACCCCAGGTATCCGGGGTAGACACGACATCTGCCATGACCGAACTGGTCTTCTTGACATCGGCCATGTCATCACAGGTCGTCCTCAGGACGGAATCTTCCCGGTATACCCTGATTCCGCACATGGTCGTGGTGCACTTGACCGACCAGCTGGAATAGAGCGTATTCTCGTTGAGGACATGGCTGTATGATACCATGTCGGTATCAGGGTCCACCATCTTGAAGTTCCATGTATCGTCAAACAGACCGAACCCCTCGGCCAGTTTCCCCCCATGACTCACGAACCACGCATCCCGTGTCATTTTGGTAGACGGCTGTCCGTCCTCGCCAAGTGGAAGGATTTCAACATTTTCGTCTACGTCTATCTCGTCAGCGATACCGTTCGTGCACAGGTGATATACGTAATAGTTCATCCCGATATCATACCGTCCGGCGCCTATGTATGCATACAGGTGCCAACGGTCATCGGAATCATATTGCCAGAATACGATGCTGAAACCGTTCCTGTCTCTTGACGAGAACGCGGTTGCCGCATCGACATTGTATACATGTTCGCACCGGCAAATCTGCAATCCGTTCGGGGCGGCAATAATTTTATCTCCACATCCAAAGCGGTCATCCTTGATGTCGACACGGTGTTCGGCATCGTAGTTTTCCACTTCCTCCATGCAGGTTTCCTTCACCGGATCACCAGCAGTACGCCGAGTATCCGTAACCAGTTCCGGATTCACATCCGCTGAAATCTTGTAGTCAGTGACATCCACTCCGCTCGATGGGAACAGACTTCCTTTCAATCCACACGTAATTTTGACCGTACGGCTTGCACGCGCAAGGTAGCATGCACCGTTCAGATAATAGTACCATATGTGGAATATGTTCTTTCCATTATGCTCGCAAGTACAGAAGTCTATGTCATTCTGTGTTACCACGAAGTCGTCACCGGAAATAGTTGTCCCGTTATGCGATGGCACCGTATCGGAACGCTGTATCCACTCGGCACACGTAGCTTCCCATATGCCATTGGTCCCGTCACTCTGGTTGGTGAGGAGGACGGTATCACCGGGACGTACAATCTGGTTACAAATCTTCTGCGTGCCGTATCGCATTTCCTCGGGAACATCGCTGTCACACGTGACGGTGACATTGTCTTTCACCCGAACGCCAAGGTCGGCAATAACATTGGCATCCACCGGAAGGGGTTCCTGCACCGGCAGTTGGCACGGATTGTAGTACTCGTTGTACCCGGACTGTCCGTCGAGATACGACTTGAGACCAATCCATTCACCTGTCTGGACAATCCACAGTCCGTTCCCGCCATCGAACTGCTTGTCGAGCCATACGAGATCGCCCTCATTCAAGGGCACACCGTCAATGGTCATCTCGCCGGCACGCTTCGGCAGGTTGTATGAATATTTTAGCTTGACACGATAATACGCCAGTTTTGTACAGTCAGTGTCCGGCTTGATGCGGAAATAGATGCTGCTGCCGAGCGAACTGGACACGCCGCCATCACCCGGCGTCTTGGTATCCGAACTATAGTCATCCTTCACCAGTTCAATGTCCGTGGAATAAAAGCATTTCGGGTCCACGGTAGTCATCATCCCGCCGGGGTTCTGCTCGCTTGCTTCCTTGTTTACACTGTCGTAGCGGTATCTGATGAGATACAGGTTGTTATCCCAGGCGGTCGAAAAATCTGCTGTCCCGGCCTCTATGCTGTTCGCGCCGCATTCTCCGTAGCCAAGGTTCACCGCATAGGTTCCACATATTTCGGCACAGGTCGAATCCAGGGAAACGAACGGTTTTCCGAATATGAATGAAATCTTGTCGTAGTCCCCGTCAACACCATATTCACGGTAAAGGTCCTTGCCAGAGATTGCCACACACGAACCATCAGGCCTGTCCAGGAATACATCAAGGTCATCGTTGAAGTCATGCCCATATATGGTGACATATTCAGTCGTTCCGACTTTCGTGGCTATGTTGTCAATGTACTGGATAGTGGGCTTCTTGACATCGGACCCCTTCCCGTATACGACGAATGTCCCGCGACAGTTGTCCCGGTCGCCGAACTGGTTGGCATATTCGATATAGACAGGCAGTTCGAAGCGCATCATGCCCTCGAACGCTTCCTCTCCCTTCCACACCACGTTCCAAGACGCATCCATCCCGTCGGTCTTTGGATTGAACTCTACATCGAAACGCTCATATATTGCCGGGTCATCCGAGTCGATACCGGCGCCGGTTATGATGAGGTCGTCCGAATCGTCCGTCGCCACAAGCACGCCCACCTGGGCAAGCGGCTTGACATTGAATACACGTGGGGAAAGTCCGAACATCAGATCACCTCAGCTTGGCAATCTGTGCCGCATAGTTCTTCAACTTGTCGACTATTGGCTTGCCACCGGCACGCACCGATTCCACATACTTTGCACGGGTAGGCGGAATCCATTCCTCGGGGAATTCAAGAAGCTTGATGACGCGGAGCATCTCGTGATAGGTCGCGTCGACGCTCTTGGTGACTACGGCGCCACCGGCCCTGACTTCGGAAAGCTCTGGGTCAATGCCGTTCAGCTGGTTGATGAGGGCGTCATACTTGTCAACGGCAGCATCGGCTTCCGCCGCATTCATGACATCGGAGATGGAGTTCGGATCGCGATATCCCGGGGAAACCCATCCGCCCTGGTTTACCGGCTGTTGCTGCGGAAAATTCCCCTGCACATAGCCCGGCCCGCCGAACGTGGCACCCATCTGGTTATACGGGTATGGGTCAGGAGCATAGTTCCCGCCGGGCATGGTCATCTGCTGCGGAGGGAAACCCGGCTGGGCAGGCGGCATGGCACCGGGCCTTACACCAGGCATAACGAGGCCAGGCTGTTGCTGCTGTTGGTTGTAATCTCTCTGAGAACGCATAATTACCTCTTCTACAGTTTATAACCGCCACTGATGGCGGCACCGTATCCAGGAAAAAACTATCTCTTTGTTCCAAAACAAGAAAGGCGGCACGAATGCCGCCCATGTCTGTCAATTTATGACACTTTATCCAAAACGTCCACCGATACCAAGTTCGTCGAACGCGGCCATCTGTTTCATGGCAAGTCCAACGTCATCAGCGGGTTCGGCATTCTCCTCGCGAATGGATTCGAGGGTGACTGTCGTGCCCTGAAGGCCAATCTTCTGCGGTTTCAGACCACGACCAACCGATTCGACGAAGTTGCGCTGTGCCGGAGTTTGCTGTGCGGGTTCCGCATTTCCGTTGAAGTCCAGCTGGAAGTCATCGGCATCCTTGATTGCGTTACGGATCTTGTCCATGTTGATGTCATTCGGTTCAGGATCCACATCGAGGACAAAACCGTTCTGGTCGTCAATGAGGTGGGAGTTGATGAACGAAGTGACAGTTTCCTTGGTGATTTCACGTTCATCGTGACCACGGAAATGGTCGAGTACGCTGTTGACAGTATTGGGATCGAGACCCTGGCACAGGTTTAGAACCTTCTTTTCGGCATTGGCCTTATTGAGACGGTCAGTAAGTTCCTCGTGCTTGATGTAATTCTCTTTCAACTCGACATTGACCTTCGCCAGTTCCTTCTTCAATTCCTTGACGGTCTGCGTGTCGCCGAAACCATCAACGCCGAGAGAGTTTTCGAGAATTGCAGCAACACCCTTCAAGGCTGCATACATCTTCGTGTTAATCGCATCGGTCTGCATGTTCGCCATGCAGGATTCGACTGCCGCGTTGATTTTGTCCTCGACTCTGGCATTCACAGATTCGAGGAGCTTGCTGAACTTCTCGGCAGTCTTCTTCGATTCCGCCTTGACACCGGCGTCCAACCTCGACTGGTAGTCCGACTCGATTTTTGCCGCAACGCCTTCCGGCAATGCACCAATTTCGGCTTCTGTCAATATCTTTTCCAGCACCATATTGTCCCTATCTCATCTGGCTCAGGTACCCAATGAGCGATTCACGGTTATAGCTGCGATACCCGGTGGATATCAGGGTCCTGTTGTATGCCACTTCACGGCGCAGCGAATTGATTGATTCTGTAAGGACCTTTACCGGCTTTTCCACGGATTCGCGGCGGGCGGTAAAGATTGCACTCTGTCCAAAACTCGGGTTGCCGACTACATCGACTGTAATCATCGTGTAGTTGTCGGCAATCTGTTCATATTCCTCACGAGTAAGCGCGTTGACCTTCTTGACGGTATCGCCGGCACCACGGAGGGAATAGCCGGGATGATATCCCGCCTTGATAAGGCCGGCCAGGTCATGACCGGCATCCGTGTCCTCGGCAACGACCATGCGGCACTTGAGCTTGTCGCCTTCCATGTGAAGGTCCTCGATAACCGCGCATGTCTTCTTCAAGTTCATTTCAAAAATCGGATAGTCGCGGGGCTTTCCTTCCTCGTCCAGGCGCGGATGGTTCAGTTCCGCGGCAAGACGGCCGTAGGCGACATAGTCGCGGTTCAGACGTTCGACTTCCCTCTTGATGATGGGAAGGGGATAGTCACGCCCGTTGATACCGACCACCCCGCATACGATGGCGGTACCTTCGATAATCAGTCGCTTGACCGGTTTACCATCAAGACCGATGCGCTCGGCGATATGGGCCGTGGAACCTTCGAACACCGGTGTCTCGAAAATGCCCATACTGTTGGTTATAGCACCCATCTTCATCTCCCCCGAATTATCCAAACTGCGGCTCCTGGTCGGAGAGCATGCTCTCGAACACAGCCTTGCTGGTCTCCTCAACCCGGCGCTTGAACTGGCTTTCAAGCCTGGCACTGACGATCCGGTTGATTTCCGCATCATCGTTGTTGAATAGTGCCGTCACCAGTCTCTGTGTTTCTGCCCTCTGCATTCCATTTACCATGATTTTCCAGGAAGTTTATAACCGTTGCCCAGTTTTTGCGCAGGCATCGGCTGCACAAAGGGTGCATTTTTCCACTATAAACTACTCTACATGATGGTACAGCGTGCACTTTTCGAGAATGCGGATACAAACATAGCCAAACGTCCGTCCGAATACGGCAGGGCTTATCTCGACGGAAAATACACGGAATTCCGCAACAGGTTCTTCGGAGGGGACGAGGGAAACCTGCCACCCAAGCTACCCATTGGCTTCTCGAATACGGTACGGGCACTAGGACACTGTAAGAGCCGCGTCAGGAACTTCATGGGAAACCCGACGGTGATTTCTTGCGAAATCATGCTGTCTGATGCATACGACTTCACCCCGAGGAAACTGGACGAAGTCCTCATCCACGAGATGATACATGCATATCTGGCGCACTCCAAGGACATCGCGGACGTAAAGGAGACCCATGGCCCCAGGTTCCAGAGATGGTGCTACCGGATCAACTCGGAATCGGACTACCGCATAACAGTGACGAGCGATACCCCGATTACGCTCAACGAGGGCATGGCCAACCGGATCGTGAACGACGGCACCGTGATGCTTGTCGCAAGAGAATACAGTCCCGGGGAAACTGCTGTTTCCAGGGTTTCGATAAATGACCTGTCGTGGGCAATACCGAAGGCGACCAGCTGGCTGAAAAAGCCGGTAACTACGTATGCATGCAGTGATGGAAATTTCAAGCAGAAGTTCATTGTCGGGAAATCAAAGCTCCATGCGAAGATATTCCCGAATTCGACGATAGACGACATGATTGAATCGGGCATCATGCGGGAAATCCAGCCTCCTAAGGCCGAAGCGCCACAGAATGCGATCCTTGTCGCATGGACCTGGTACAGGAACGAGGTGGGGTACTGCCTGGTCGTCCCGAGACTGGCCGGCGAAGTCATACGCCGGGTGACGCTTATGCAAGAAAACCACGGGATTGAACACAAGATTTCAGTCTACCGTCTCATGAGATATTTCAGCGAATGGGAAGGTTCCCCACTGAATTCATCCCGTTCCATCAGGTTCAGGACGATGCCGAAGGACCAGTTCAACAACATCGTGACGGATGGCGGACTCACTTACATAGAGGATGTCTAGGCTAATTCCCAGCCATCCTGTACCATCTTAGGCTTCAACTTCTTGGATACCGCGCCGGTCCCCTGGCACAGCGGGCACTCGGCATCACGGTATGACCAGTCGGCGCATCCGGTCGCAACCGCAAGCATATCGGTGGCATACTTTTCCCTGACCGTGCCGGTGCCGTTACACTGCGGGCATATAAAACCGAGTGGACTGAATGTAGCCAGTATCTTGCTTAACTTCACAAAAAACTGCGGGCAAGAAGATGCCGTCCCTTTAGGGCGGCATAGGAATGCTCGCGAGAACACTTTGGGAACACTTTCTTGTAGTCATATTGTATATATGCATAGGATTTGGTTATATTTGAATCAAGAATATATAAGCTTTTGATGAACACGGGTGAAGTATATATGAGTACGATAACGTACAATGCCGAGCTAAAATTCAAGGATAATGCCGGCCAGGAATACTGGACGGACCTTCTTGAGGTATCTCGTCTTGCGTACAACGAATGTGCTGATATCATAACCACCCGTAAGGTACATCTGGACTTGCAATCCGTGCACAACGCAGTGTACTACGAATTGCGTGAGAAGTTCCCGACGATACCGTCTCAGGGGATAATCAAGATATACAAGGACTGCATATCGGCATTCCGGTCAATCAACACCAACGGCCATGTCGAGCACAAGGTGCCCACGAAGAAGAACCTTTCGATGCGTCTTGACAAGCGTCTGTATTCCCGTCTAAGTCTATCTTCAATTTCATTGTGCTCAGCGAAGGCAAGAAAGCGGGTCGATGCCGACATCGTAAAATACCCGAAGCTTGAAGCGCTGTTCGGGAAGTACCCGGTACGCGACCCGTTGATATTCAAGCATGGTGACAGGTTCTTCCTGTCGCTGTCGTTCGAGGTTCCGGAAGTACCTTTGCAGGGCGAAACTTGCATCGGAGTCGATTTGGGCGAACGCCGTTTCGCGATAACGTCCGACGGGTTGATGCTCAACGACAAGGAATACAATGCAAGCCGGCGTAGTGTTCGCTACCTGAAGCGTAGTCTACAGAAGAAGGGTACGAAGAGTGCATACCGTCATAGACACAAGCTATGCAAGAAGGAGCAGCGTCAGTCTGACGACATGTGCTGCCGAGTGGCGAACGCCATCATCGAAAGCACCGACGCAAGCATCATCGTGCTCGAAGACCTTTCGAAAATAAAGCAGAAGACTTCAAAGACCAAGGACGGCAATAAGAGGAAAGACCACAACCGTAGGATTTCCCAGGTACCGTTCTACAAGTTAAAACAAATCTTGTCATACAAGGCACTGCTCGCTGGCAAGCGGGTAGAAACAGTTTCCCCGTCCATGACAAGCAAGACTGATTGCACTACAGGAAAGAAAAACGGAACCAGGAAGAACCGTCGCTTCTACTGCAAGAACGGCACCGTCCTCGATTCCGACTGGAATGCCGCAATCAACATAGCTCGGAAGAGCAAACATCCCTTCTCGTTCAAGATGCCCCTAGACGGTACTCTGAAAACCTGGAGGGCAGGGTGCATGTCAACCACCCGATCGTACTGTAAGCCTGCCATGGCAACATAGGCAGCATTACAAACTCACACCCTTTAGGGTGTGCGTAGTTGACTCGGATACTTTAATTCATCGGCATTCATAGCCTGTGCGCTTTTGGCGACTTCCGCTTCGCGCTGAATGTCCATGAGGTTGTAGCTGCGCTTATTACGAGTCCAGGCTTCTTCGTCTGAAAGCATCGCAACGCCCTTTATTATGGTTTTCTTTCTTTTCATACGACCGGCAACTCCGTTCTCTTGAAATGTTCATTCACATACTTCATTGACAGTGTCATGAAGTTCGCCATAAGAGCCCACGAATCCCGATAACAGCTAGGCGGAACCGGTTTATTCTTCCGTATCAGATACTTCTTCACCAAGTACATCATCCGGTTGAGCACGGCAAGCCTATACTCAAATAGATACCCGGTTGTCTTGGTTGGCCCAAATGCCCTGAACCAGCATTCAAAAGCAAACCGGGAAATCATGCGCTGATGCTTACTAACCTCATGTCTCCGTAGAACCCGTTCAACGATTTTCCGGCGCCGGTAAAATGCGTCATCATCGGGTCGGGTATGAATCCAGCGTTCACGCTCGGTGCCATCAAGCGCAATGTATTTGCCAAGGAATATATCCTTTGGTTGGGTGTACTGGTACGGAATGCCACGCACTGTCATGTAACGATAAAAGAAAGGCGATCTTGATTTCATATTGTAAATGTAGCAAAAATGGACCACCAATGAAAAAGACGGTCATCGAAATGACCGTCATTTTTCAAAATGTAAATGTAAATTTACACTGCTGCCATCGTTTTCGCGGTTGCAGCTGTAGAGACATTCCTGCTTGCAACATGATTTGTACTAAGCCTGAACACGTCAACCAGGTTGCTAGTCAGCTTTTCAACTACCGTCCATGGATACGCGGCAAACGGGCATTTCTTGTCAAACAGGATTGCCCTGAACAGTTTCACGAAATCGTCCTCCACGGCGCCGATGTCACCGCCTACCGACTGTGCCGAATCACGTTCCACCCCACATGCCTCGTCATAGGCATCAGGCAATATCTTCTCGATAAATTCGGCATAGTCGCTAAATTCATCCTGGATACGCTTGATGGCGCTCTGCACCAATTCGGTACCGATGGCGCCATTCAGTTCATCACGCTGTGCCTGGGTGGCCTTGTCCGCCCCCAGTATTCCTTCACCGGTTTCAATTTTACCGAGTGTCGCCTGGTCACCATTTATGATACGGAGAACGGCACCGCGCAAACCTCCGCCAACCTTCCCGAATATCATCTGCAATACCATCGATACGCTACGGCTGGGTATGGTAGGAATGGCTTGGAGGATATCATTGAAGGATTCCTTCATCTGCTTTGTCTTTTCTTCAACTTCCTCTATGGCACCCATCGGCAAATCGTATTTATCATCCACATTGACATTGACAAGTACAGACGCATCCCCGTCCCATAAGGAACTCATCGTTTTCTCATCGTTCGTGGTCTCGGATGTCTCGGCATCTTCGGAATCATCCCCAGTAATGGAGACATTTACACCAAGCTGTTCAGAGAGATCCTTTTCCTGTTCGGAGATATCCTTGCCGGTATCAACAGTGGAGCCAACATCATTCTGTTCAGCAGTTTCCCCGGTTTCACTAGTTTCGCCGCCGGTCGTCGCTGGAGTGGAAACATTTCCGGCATGACTTTCCACCGGTTCAATCTCTTCATCATAGTCATCACGCTCGCCGCTCTCGATTGGAGTTTCACTATCGAGAACTGCGGTAATAGACTTATTCCTGCCAGCTGCGGCAGTAGTCTTTTCTCCGGAAGAACGGTCAAACTGGTTCCAGGCCGTACCTAGCACGTCATCATCGGTAAAAACACGTTCCTTGGACATGCTGTACAGGAACCCGTTTACAAATTCCCTGAGTTCATCCTTGGACGGCTTCTTTCCACCAAGCTGGGCAATCAGCTCGGCAGTCGGAGTAGTCTTGTCAGACGGGTTCTTCCCGAGCTTGTTCAATGCCCACTGTCTAACCAGGAACGGCTGGTTTTCCTTTCTGGATACGAGGTTATCGAGGCTGCTGCCGGTGACATCCCTTCCATTGATTTTTACAGTCACCATGGAACTTTCGAACAATACGCTTGCAACTTCCATGATGGCATCGGACTGGTCATCGTTGAGCCCCATCTCGAAGAGTGCACGACGCATCGCATCGTCGCGGCTTTCCCCGATTGCTCGACGATATTCCTGAGAAATCGTCGGTTCGATGGACGTATGGTCATACGGGGAAAGGTCAATCCACGAATCCAACGCATCAAGAACATGATCCCTAAAATCTTCCGGAGTTCCGTTGCCGGTCTCATCCGCGCCATCACCGAGGTGCATGGTGTACGAAACGGTGCCATCGCCGTTATCAGTGCATTCGGCAAGGTCCTCCTCGCTATCCGGAAGGGACACCGTTATTGTCCCATCCATTTTCTTGGAAACTGTTGCACCGCTCTTGCCAAGCAGGCCCGAGATTGTATCAAAGATTTCTTCGTTCATGGCTTTGTCCAAAAATGTTTCTTTTCTGGCAGTTTATAAGGGGACGCGGTGACAACCCACGTACCGCCGCGCACAACATGGTGTGCATCCATGAAACTGCCGTCATATGCCGGTTCCGAACCTGCATCAAACGCAAAAGCAACCATGAATATCATGATTGCTATGCCGAACGGTATGAAAATGCGCTTCATCATCCGGGTGCACCGCCGCCTTCGCCCGACGAGCCACCGCCGACCCCGTCACCGGCATATACGCCGTTCTGGTTGTTCGGACAGGTAATCGAGTATCCGCACTTCATTGGCATATGGTTTAGGGAAAGTTTCCATTCCATGGGATTGGGGAGATTTTCCTTGGCACGTTTAATCATGTCATCGAGCGGTACCGACTGGAAGACATCTGTCTTGTATTTTCCGAGGCCGGTAACCTGGCCACCGGAAATCAGGTCGGGCACCTTCCATTCCGCATTGCGGGTTTCCTCGCCAATGTCCCTGGTGCAGTGGCCACTGATCGTGTTCCCGCCGTCCGGAAGAACGTCGGGTGCCGATGTACCGGAAGTGTTCGTCGCATGTGGGACGATATGGGTAAATCCCTTCCAGTCAATGACCGCATTCTGTCGAACCGAGTCCGGAACCATGAGGGGTCGGAAGAAGTTACCTTCACACAGGGCGCGGAATGTCTCGGCCGCAGCAACTACACCACGGTCGCCAGTGGCCTCGAACAGGCCCTTCATGAATTCAAGGTACTTGACTGCCGGGACCATAGGTTACCCCTGCGCGTTCGCGACTTGGTTCTGGTTCTGCTCGTTCAGGGTTTCCTTGGCGTTCAGTTCCTGCTGCAATTCACCCAGTGTCTGCTTCGCGGCATCGGTGGTCTGGTCAAGCTTCGCCTGCGCCTGTTCCACCTGTTGTTTCTCCTGGGTCGCCTTGTTGGCGATGTTTGCGAGCACCTTGGCACCTTCCGGGTTTTCCGTGATGGCTGCCGGATCGATAGCCATGCTGTCCTCGGTTGCACCGCCGTTCTGCACCTGGGTAGAGTCCGCCTCGAAAATGCACTCATAGGCCGCGGCAATGGCTTCTCCCATCGACGGGACTGCCGCACACGATTCAAAGATTGTCTTCTTGAAATCCATATCAAACCTCGAATGGAAGTTTATAACAAAAATGCCTCCCGTAGGAGGCCAGTTCCTGAAAGAAATCAGGACGATGCAATTTTATGGTCTCCACCACGGGGCCCATGGCCAATACCACCGGTAATGAGGGTCAGGCGGGTACGGGCCGCAACAGCAGCACGGAGGTGGAGGAGGGGGAGGCTGGTTTGGGATGTAATATGGATGACAAACATGCATCATCCAGTCGACCGGGCGTCCAACCATATGTTCCAGAACGGGCCTTGGACGGATCGGTCCATGGTTCCGATAGTAGTCTGGGTCACGTTCGACACCGAAATACCCGTAGTCCCCAGTCTGATAGCAATCCACGGTAGCCATAATTATTTCCTCACTGCACGTTTTCTTGGGGTACTCCTCACTTTCTTCTTGACAGTCGTTTCATTGGGCATCACAGAAATCAGCTGATGAATTGTGTGAACATAAGAATTGCCCCCGAGCTTCTCATACGCAACATTCAGGTGCTCAAAATTCTCCCTGTCGTTTTCATAGATGAAACCGCGTTCGATGGAACGGTAGTAAATTTCAGTAAGTTGATTGCGCAGGGTTGCTTGGAGGGCTTCCTTCATCAGGTCAAGTTCGGCTGTGATTGCTTTCTTGCTGGTGAACTGCTCAAGTAGCCAGTTACGAAATGGCTTAACGAACGTGCCCAGCGCAATGAGCAGGCCCGTCACCGATACTATAAATGCTGATATCATGTTAAGTTTCAGCGTGATGAATTCTATGGCTTCCATTAAAAACCTCGGGATTGGCTTCGACCGGAAGTTTATATGTTTACCATAGAATTTCCCTATTCAATGTGACCAGTTCCACCACAAATCGGGCATGCGTCGCCAGTAAAGGAATCGACTCCGGTGCCGTCGCAGTGGGTACATATTCCATCTTCCAGTTCATCCCGCTCATCACTGAAATCGTAGCCTTCGCGGTCACGTTCCCAGGTATGAGACGGAATTTTCCTGAAGTCGTCCTCGTCATTGAAATTGCCGCTGTTTGCTCGATACCCAGGACGTTCATACCGGAGGATGATTTCCTTCATCATCGGGTGACGGACAATATCATCGACACCAAGTTCAACGAACCCGATACCGCGGACACCATCAAGCAACCTGATGGCATCATTGAACCCGGATGTTGCCTTTTCCGGCAAGTCGCACTGGTTCGGGTCACCGCAGATGACCATCTTGGAACCGCGACCCAGACGGGTTATCATCATCTTCATCTGCATCGGGGTGACATTCTGGAATTCATCGCACACGATGTAAGACTTGGCCAACGTCGAACCACGGATGTAGGCCAGTGGACATACACGCACCCTGTCATAGAAATCCACCGGTGCCGGTACGTCCTTCGCGCTGGCACGCATGCGCTTCTTTTCCTTTGCAGTCATGGGTTCGCGCTTGATGACTTCCTTCTCCGCATCATGCTGTTTTGGATATCCCTTGATGATTGCAATCGCGTCTTTTAGCGGCTGCATATATGGCGCCACTTTCTCATCCAGAGAGCCGGGTAGGAAACCCAACTCCTCACCGCCGGTAACTACTGGCCTGGTAAGTATAAGACGTTCATATTTACCATCATCTATACCGTCAATGCCAACCCATGTGGCAATGGCGGTCTTACCGGTACCTGATGGCCCTGATACGAATATGATGTCATTGGAATTGATAGCATCGACCAATTTTTGTTGGCCAGGTGTCTTCTCGAAAATCGTGCGCCCATTGCGATCGCTGATGATTGGTCTCCCGCAAAACTTGGTATCCATGCGATAGAGGTCCCGTCGTTGTCGTACGGCGGAATTGCCGCACCACGTACAGCTTATAACTACTTCTGATACGCCTCGATAACCTGCCCGATGGTCTCAAATGCCTTATTTTTACCATCTTCCGGCTCGACTACCCACTTTTTCGTATCATAATCGTAGCGGAAAGGTATCTTCTTAATCACATCCTTGTCACGGAAGATGAGTTCATCATCCTGTTCACCAACATGCTTGGCGATAACTCCATCTGCCTTGATGAGGAACGCGCAGTCACCGTATCCAAGATCGTAATGTTTCAGATAAGAGCATCCGACCGGTAGGGCGAACAGCCACCCCTGCTTGCCCCTACCGCCATCATACATGGTCGTGTAAGCCAGGTGGTCAAGTACGGTCGTGCCATTGGCAAATCCGTTCTTCTTGATTTTGGGATACGCCTTATCGTTGGTGAAATGAACTGCCCAGGCACCTTCCTGGATATGGGCATCCTTGAAATAGTTAAACGCCCTGCGCGTAGTGTCGATGTATCCCTTGGAATCCTTGATGTCGCTGTCGGGTTTCTTCCCGAGATACTTGTTCAGTTGCTTCATCTTTCCATCGACCGCTTCCATCGCACTGCCATAGCCGGAGCTGTATGCGTTACGCACCGTTTCCAGCACTTTCGGATCAACCGCCGCCTTCTTTTCTTCAGTCGGATTCTTCGAAGCGGAGTTCACATACGCATCGCGGAACTCGCCGGATTTCAAGAACTTCTCCCATGGATAAATACCATGTCGAGTAACGAACACTTCGACCATGGCCATATCATTCTTCAACTGAGAAAGTGCATAATCCCTGTTGCTGGATTCACACAGCGGAATGATGCGATGGCGAGTGACACCTTCGGTAATGTCATAGATTGACAATATGGATTCGATAAGCGCACGATGTTGCGGACTGATCTTGCATACAGAGTCCATGATGTTCCGGTATGCGGAACGGTGTTCGTCGCGAATTTTCTGGGGGTTTACCCTGATATAGTCATCCATCAAGGTTCCGCGCTTCTCAGCTTTCTTGAAATCAGGTGTCTGGCGCATCAGGTTGAATTCGCGGTTTCCGTATGTTTTCAGGAAGTAGGTAATGTCATCGCATGCCTGCAGGAAACGGTTGTAGTCATGCTCCCATGTTTTGCGGTCAGTGTCAATAAGGTACTCCCTGGCCTTCTGCTGTTGCGGGGTAAATTCGCGCTGTTTGAGACCGGAGGTGCTTTCCTTCGACTGCTGCGGCTGGGGTTGCTGCGGCTGATGGGTATTGGCATAGGCCTGCTTGGAACCATTGGCAAAGCTAGAAATCTTGTTTTTCAGGTTGCCGGCAAGGGCCTTGGCACGGTTGAAGAAATTGCCGGTACCTTCCAGCACCACATATTCCTTGATTGCGCATTCAATAAGCGGTCGATTGCTCTCGTTAGCAAGCGAAACAAGCGAGTTGATGAATTGCCTATGTCTCAGTTCCATGTCGTATTTCCTCTACATGGTCCAGTTTATAGGAAAAGGGCGCCCGAAGGCGCCCTTACCTCAGTGAGATATATGGGAAATGGCTTACTTGCTCTTCTTGGTCTTCGGATCGGACTTCTTGACCGTCTTGGTGGACTTGGTAGTCTTCTTGGTGGTCTTGGTCTTCTTTTCATCCAATTTGAGCCCGTGCTTCAAGGCAAATTCCTTGGAAAGAACCGGCTTGGCCTTGTCCATGTCGGCAACTTCCTTCAATGCCTTTTTGAGTTCCTTGCTGGGAACGTCGGTCTTCGGCTTGCGTGTACGAGTTGGCTTCTTTTCAGCAACCGGGGCAACAGTGGCTTTCTTCTCGACACGCCTACGGGCTGGCTGCACAGGGGGAACCGGGTTCGGATCCACTGCGATTGTAGCGGATGTAATGGACGGTTCCTGCGTGAGCTGCGGGCCGGCATCGTTCACCGGAGTGACTTCCATGCTGGGTTGTTCCTGTTCCTGTTCGGGCTCTTCAACCTGGATGCGGTTGCGGCGACGAACCACGTAGAGCGGAATGCCGAATACGACCAGTATGACGGCGACCGCGATAAGGGTTATGATAGCTTCTCCTGACATTATTAACTCCTCTAGTATTAAGTTTTCAGGTATCTGCAGGAAAACTACATCATTCGCATCATATAAACTGCATTTTATGGCACGCAAGAATAAAAATACTACCGAAACCGAAAAAAACGACATCAATCCCGATGTCATCGAACCGGTTGTGGCCGAAACGTCCCAGGTTCAAAACGAAACGGCACCACAGAAGCCTGTGGCGCCAAAGACTGCCGCACCGGTACAGAAGACCCCCGTGCCTCCGAAGAAGCGCATCCGTATCAGGCCCAGTCAGAAAAAGAAACTGTCGGTGGCGGTGCTCTGCACCAATCCGCTGACAAGACGGTTCATTTAAGGGAAGGGTGGTCATTTGACCACCTTTCTTAGTCTTCGCCTTCTTCGTCAGTATCTGCAATCGGGGTAAACACGACCGGGTTTTCGTCAAGGGAATGGATTTCCAGCTTGATAGGAATGAGCGCCTTCTTGCCGGTCTGCGGATTTGTTTCCTTGCGCGTGATCCATTCTTCCAGAACATCGTTCGCGTCGTCGCGGTTCTTGATGCCGTCGATTGTGCACGTCATGTTCTCTTCGACGCCATCGCCGGTGTTCTTGCGGGTATGGGTGAATGTCGCCGTATTGGCAATGCCGGAGAACGTGACCAGGTGTTCCAGTTCGGTCCCGAAATCGACCTTGATGAACACGCCGTAATCACGGAGGTCGGCCTTTACGCTGCCCAGCGGGAAGCGGATGTTGATGTCCTCGACACCGAAAGTATTTTCGAGGACTTCGGCCATTTCCTTGGAATCGGAAGTACCGGTAATCTTCAACTTGAACTTGGTGACGGTAGTGTCCTTGACGACGGTCGGGGCCATGGACATGAGGGTACCGATGGCGGTAATTTCGAGCTTGTTTTTAGACATTGATCTAGTTCCTGTTTTGTTGTTTTACGAAAATATAGCAAAAATGTCCCGTTTTGGATATAAGTCTGTAGAAAAATTGCGAGAAACCCATGCCACTTGACAATAAAAATGCATTCGGAGAACCGGACAATACCGAAACCAGGTATTCCGGACTTGCCGAACAGATTGACGCGCTGCTGTGGATGGAACACGATAACGGCAGCCTGTCCAAGGAACAGCTTGACCAGCTTGCTGACCTCAGGGACCATATTGCAGCCTATGGCGAACGCGCCGCAGGCTGGGTAAGGGAATGTGACCGGGTGCTGAGTGGAAAGCCCGTTCCCCCCAAGCTGGAATCCATGATGGGCTTCTACGCCAGGTTTGCCAATTCCTTCGACTGCCCGCCTGTACTGGCGGAAGCCGCAGTCAAGATGTTCAAGGAAGTCCTCCTGGAATCGTCACAGTCGAGTAACGTGGCCGAACAGCTTCGCCAGAAGGTAGGCGTAAATCCGAACGAGACACAGGGCATGGGGGTGTTCGGTCTTAGCGGTGACGACAATCTTCCGCAACAGACCACTATCGACAACACGATTTCCGACGCCATGATAAGCGGCTCGTTCGATGCCATCGGCGACGACATTTCGACCGCCGATCCGAACGGTTTCGACGAGACCTCGATGGGCCTCGGTAGTTCCGAGCTGGATACCTCGGGCAACGACCTGAACCCGGATGACTGGGCAACCGAGGAACCGGCATCCGAGGAAGGTGCTACGGAAGGCACCCCGGAAGAGGGTAATGAAGCTGAAACCGGCGCCGAACCCGTAGCCGAGGAAGGTGGGGCCGGTGAGGAAACCAATACTGCCGATGACAGTGGCGGGATGGAAACGCTTGACCTTTAAAATCCAAACGAAAAACCACCGGTTCTCCGGTGGTTTTCTTTTTAGTTCGGTGTAATGGTAGGGTTGATTTTTGCCCGTTCGTTCTTATCCTTGCGCTTCTCGGTCTTGGCAATTTCCCTGACCTGCGCCCTGGCTTCCTTGTCCCTCTCGCGCAACCGCTTCATCAGGTTCTGGCGAACCTCCTTGTTGTATTCGCGGCGCTCATCAGGAACATTACCTTCGCGCACAAACTTGTCTAGGTTTCCTATAACCCTGGACAGCTTGATTTCTTCATCGTTCATCACGTTCACTGCGGTAAGACGTGCGGTTGACTGTTCACGGACATTCTTGACCTTGTCGTCAATCTGGTCCCATATACCATAGAGATGATGGAAATTCTGGTTGATGTAGGTAAGAAGTCCGGAGCTGGACATGGGTTTCTGGTTGATGCTTCCTTCCGGAATCCAACGGTCGGCCTTCCAGGTCTTCCCCTCGACAAATACCGGCACGATCATCAGCCGCCCGTCGCTCCCGACCCGCACAAGGGTCATGTGCGTAGTATCGGCAGCCCAGCAGATGCACTTCCGGCGCTTTACGCCTCCATCATCGAATGCAAGGCTTACCGATTCCGGACACTGGAAAATCACTCCCCAGTAATATCCCTGTGTGTCAGACGGTTTCAGGTCCGCAAGCTTGGTGACATAGATGTACCCGTTACGACGGCCACCGACTTCTTCCGGCTTCGAGTTGGTCTCAATCTTCCAGAATGCGTTGAGGTTCGGACTGCCGTGATACACCTGCTCGGTGACGATGTCGCGTGCTTCCACCTCGGACTGCATCAGGTCAATGAACCAGGTTTCATCGGCCTCAATGTTCGGTTCGGATGTATGATAGAAAAGGTTCAGCGTCCCATTGACGAAGTCAAGCCAGTCCTTGTCGGTATCGTTCTGGAAGTCGTAATGGTTGAACCATTCCTCGTACTTCTGCTGCGCCGCGGTCGGCAACTGCACGACACGGAACATGTTGCGGAACTGGAAGGGGGAATAGCCGGCCTCCTGGCATTTCTTGGTAATCCAGAAATCCAGGATGACGTCCTTGTGGGACTTCCATGTAATCCCGTCCTCGATGTAGTTGACGAGACGAATGCCAGCTATCTTACGAGCCTTCACGGTTACTCCTTAGCGACCGACAAACACCGAGCAGAGAACGGACTTTCCGGCGTACGGATCATCATCGACATCCCAAAACTCGCCATCTGGACCGCAAACTGGGCTCAACCCAGATTCAGGAATTCCAGAATCGGCAAGGTCCTGGCAGAATGCTTCCAGGTCGGCCTCATCCTCAGAGCTAAGGCCCGTACGGTCGTCATTCACGATAGCCGGTAGTAAATGTTCCGGAACATGGGTAGCGCGGATGTCGGCCCCGTTCAGACGGTTAACCTGGATAAGATGGGACGGAATCCAACCCTTGGACACTTCGATGTAATCTTCCGGGTGTTCCGGCTCATCGTCCTCGATATAACCGGACATGCCATGTGCAACGAGGGAATCTACGGCCGCGTCAATAGCGGATGCTTCGTCACTGGCCTGCACGGAAACACGGGCCGGATGAGGATCCATGGAATCGGTGGAGATGATGACGGTGAAGTTCGGCTGGTCATCCAGCACTACATCGGGGGAGTAGGCATGGTCGGCGAAACGGTCATGCGGGTCACCGATGGCACCTTCCATGCACGCCCGGTAGCCGGCCTCGATTGCGTCGGCCAGGGCAGGTTCATCCTTGCGTATGCTTTCAAACACGGCCTTCACGTCGGCACTGACAGATTCAAGCTCCGCATCTTCGTCACCACGGATAATCACGTCACGGGACTTGTCATACTGGAGCCCAATGAGCGAGCATACAGTCTCGAATTCAAACCAGAACAAGTCGTTGATTTCTGTCTCGGTAGGCGTACGTCCCTCGAAGTACCGAGGCAACGCCTCGTCGAGTTCTTTCAGTTCGCTGTATTCCAGCATCTTTGCATTGTCGGCCGCGCCGCTCCAAAACTGGAAATTGGTCAAGCTGTCGTCAACGATCCATTCCATGTAGGTAAACCTCGTTTTATTCTTTACAGCAGCAGTTTATAGCAAATAGTAGCCGGGTTCTACGCCAAAAACCCATTCATTCGGCCAGGTGAAATATATAAATCTATCGGAAAATCCTGCAGGAAGATAAAATATGAATTCTTCAATCGATATGTTTGACTTGCCCACCGAAGCGGAGCTTGGCGTGGCAATCCTCGAAGCCTCCAAGAAGGCCAAGAAGGAAGGTGGTTTCGACGAGGAAACCATGTTCCCGTTCTGGAAGCCACAGGGTGGCCCACATGCCATCCAGGTCAGCAACAAGAGCGGTGTCGTGAAGCCGAAGGTTGACTTCGTCGCCTCCGAGACCAGCATCGACGCGGCATGGGAAAAGTTCCTCGGCAGTGACAAGGCCAAGGCCAAGACTGCCAAGCCCGTCACCGAAGTTGACAATTTCGGTAGTGTCGTCCTCGACAGCTTCGCCCAGAAACCCTCCGCCGACAAGCTCGTCGGATCCATCAAGGCCCTGAAGAAGACTACGGTCAAGGAAATGTCCGGCAAGGTGACCCACACCGTGGAAGAACTCGGTATCGGAAAGGTCGTCGAGAAGTCCAACGCGGCAAGCCCGAAGAAAGACAACACCGGCGCCGTCAAGCCGAAGGCCGCCATGGGCAAGCAGAACATCCCCGACATCTTCAAGGAAAAGCCGAAGATGGTCGATGTCAGCGGAACCGTGACTACCCTAGATTCCTATGATGCCAAGTTGAAAGCCACAACGAACGACGTGACAGTGTCCAGCAAGGCCGACAAGCCGGGCAAGGACAACACCGGCGCAGTCAAGCCGAAGGAAGCCCTCGGCAAACAGCGCGTTCCCGACAAGAACATGGGAAAGTAATAACGTATGGCAAGGCATGTCTACGACAGGCGTCTTTCCAGGAGCCCCGCGCCAGTGCACGGGGGGTTCTGGCGCCTGCGCATAGGACCTCTGCCGGTATCCTGGGAAGACGAGGCGCACGATGCCGAGTTTACCACGGTACCCCATACCGCTCCTCCGCCGGAAATCACCAATGCCCTGATCCAGAAGTACAACTGTCCTGGACTGAGCATCAAGTATGCACCCGAAGGCCATTACAAGTTCGTTACCAACATTCCTATCCAGGAAGACAACGAATATGATAAGACCTTCCAGGTGACAATGCTCTGCGACAACTGGTACGAGAACTGGTGGGCGTTCCACCGGTACATGGATACGGTGATGAGCGGACGTACCGGAGGCTTCCCTGAACAGGATCCGGAACACCGCATCTACGGACTTGACCGGAGATACAGGAACCGTCTGACATTCATCCCGTACATCGAGATGCATGCAGCGGACGACTGCGCACAGGAGCACATGATAGTGAGGTTCGAGAGGTGCCGGCTTACCGACCTGGGCGACCTGCAGCCCCAGTTGCGGGGAGTTGACCCCCTCCCGTTCTCTATCACGGTCAAGTACGAGATTAAGCGCATTATCCGTCTCCCTGACCCGAACAACCTCATGAGCGCAATTTGCGTTTCTTCTAGCAACAACAGCTACACTACCGGACAGACAGGTTAAGCATGGCAGTAGCAACACCAGGAAGAACTTACCAAACCGGCCAAGACGTGGCCAATACCGGTGTAAAGGAACACGGGGTTATTAGCCGTAAGCTGACGGATTTCTACCAGACTGCACGTGGTCATCTTCCCAACCGATACGAGGTGTACCTGTATGGACCATATGTCGAGGAGGCCCTGCATGTCATGGACCGAAACTCGTTTGCCGACAAGTACCGGATGTCCGATGTGAAAGTGTTCCCGAATACCACCGACACATACAAGAAGGCGCAGTTCGATGACTGGTTCGGACATTGCTGGAATCCCTCCGACAAGACGCTGTGCATGAAGTGGAATGCCAAGAGCATCGATATTCCCGGGGCCAAGGCCAAGATCCAGTGGTTCATGATTGATTCCATCAAGTCAATGTCCTACCCGCTCATTACCGAGAACGAACAACCCGGAGCACTGCAGCTTACCGTCCTAGATGACAGCTACATGATGTGGTTCCAGTTCTTCAATGCCCTTTATAACGTACAGTTCAGTCCGCTCGTACTGAAACCGCGCAGCACCCTGCAGAAAATCAACCTGTATGTCAACATGTACTACGAGGCGCTTACCATGGCCCGGTCACATGACGAACGTACGTTCCTCAAGAACAAGGACGGGAAACAAGATCCGGTAATTACCGACATAGATGTCGGCCAGATGTTCGAGTTCAATTCCTGCGTATTGAAGAATGCGCCGCAGGCCAAACTGTCCTACGACGATGACAAGCAGTATACGTTCCAGATTAGCATGGAATACCCGAACTCGTTCCAGGGTTCCTTCAAGAAGAAGTTCCGCTACCTGCGCGACAATACCACAAAGGGTGTCGATGTCGGAAATGCGATAATCAAGCAGACCACGTCCACGTCACCGTATGGGGAATACAACAAGGGATTCTACGAAGCCGGATATACCACATGGCAGGGAACCAAGAACGCCTACCTGTTCGAGGCGTATAACCCGACCGACTACAACAAGTACAAGGATACCCACCATGCCGCATTCAAGAGTGCGGACAAGTACAGCTACGATATGCACGATGCCTACAAGAAGTAGGAACTGTTAATCACGGGAAGAATCGAAGAAATCCAGGCCGAGCGGATGCTTGGCCATTTCTTCACTTATGTGCTGTATGGCATACCCGGAATTGTCATCATAGCATGAATTGCTGGCAAACGGATTACAGCCCCTGGCATTGTACATCACTGCATTGTCCCCGCCGGACGGCAGCATGAATATGGTAACCCTCGCGCACCAGGCACATAGGGACAATACCTTACCGTACCCAAACGGATGTGCATCTTTAAGCCTGGGAAGCGGACCCGGAGAATCGAAATACATCTGCGAAAACCGGCTGATGCGGTCGATTGCTGCACGGTTCATTGCAAAGTTCGCAATCGAAATTCCATACCCGCTCGTCAGGACGGATGAATTCTGTATGACCGTTCCGGTTGAATTAAACAGGTTCAGGCGTTTTGCCTTGCCGACTTCGCGGAAATCCTTCCAATGAGTATCCGAATGCAGGATACGTCCACAAGTAATCAACGGATACAGGTGGCTTTCCAGCTGTGTCGCATGTGACCGGATTGATGCATCTTGCGGAACGCAGCCATTGCCAATGAAAACTATGTTGTCACACCCGGAATCCATCAGGCTGATGACACCTGCATTCAGCTGGTATGCCAGGTCATTCCCGGGCATCAGCGGATTTGCGAGATAGATCTTGTGCTCGCCATATTTGTCCGGGTCAATGAACCCGTCATAGGCAAAAATCCCGGTCGTCATTTGATAAGGGTCTCCACGCGCTGGCCGAGCATGAGCTCCTTGTCACCGAACTGCTTGATCAGGTTGACATACGTATCGTACATCTTGATATTGCTCTTGGTGGACGGGATTTCGGTAATACCCTCGTCATAGAGCGTCTCGACCACTTCCGACATGAAACGTCTAGCCTTTCCATTGAAGATGGACACTGCCCAGCAAGTCGACAGCGGCGTATAGAACAGTCCGTCACCGGCAAATTCGAGCTCGGGTGGAACCTTCATCTTGATGACGGAAAACCGCTGCCGTTCGAACCGGCCACCGACGTAATCGACAAACTGGTCGACACGGTTGTCCATTATGACGGTATGGCCGGGATACTGGTTGTTCTTGATTATGGAACTGGCTTCTTCCAACGTAATCTGACGGAAACCGATGCCGAAACGTTTCAGTATCCGGGCGCACAGTTCGCGGTAAGTTATCTTCGGCTTGCAGAAGTATTCGTTGTAGTCTTCCTTGTCGATATATTCCAGGGGAAACTCGTACTTGTATCCCTGCATCGACAGCTTGGATACCTGTACCCCGCGCCACCGGGTTACACCCATGGCCTTGACGAACGTATCGAGGAACTTGCCAGGCATAGCCGACTTCATCGCAGTCACGATCTTGGTGGGCGGCAGCGACAGGTCCGCCATGCACTTAGTGACTTCCGAATCCTTCATGCACTCCACGCATTCCCGCCATTCGCCTTCATCATCGAACGATTTCTTCGACAACGGGAACTGGATTACGCCATTATGGCGATTCACAATCTTGACACCGGCAAACGGGAGATACAGGTGTCTCGGGTTGATGTATTCCTCGAATGATACGCTTCCGCCGAGAAGCTCGGATATGACGTCGGAATAGCGGCTACTGATGCAGTCGCCATATGTATCCAGCGGAACCCCCGGGACGGACGTGGACAGCAGGATGACTTCGGTATCCGGTGCAGTCGACCTACGGACAGCCTCCAATATGGCATCCAGTGAATAGCCTATGATTGTAACCTGTTGCCTCATATTATCTTAGAATCCTCCTGCACGTAAGGGAGAATGTACCTGTCGAGCCATTCACCCTCCGGGAAATCAAACAGCATGTCGATAATACGTCCATCGCCGTCGGTAAAAATGTGCATCGGGAGCTTGGTGAACCCGAAGTCGTTGTAAATCATGTTCGTGTGCGGCTCATCCTCCACCACCATTCGGACACCGCGCACCGGGTCGTTCAGGAGCCCATACTTGTTGAACCACCCGTACATCTCGTCGAGAGAATGCTTGCACACCTTGCAGTTCGCCATGCCATCATAGAAGCTGAAAACCCACATGATGACACGCTGTTCGCTGCTGCAGTCGGCATATACTTCGTTGCCGAAATCGACAAGCCGTCTACAAAGCGGCTTGTATATACCGTCAATTTCCGTTTCTGGACAACACTGTGCCATTAGAACTTCTTCCCGCAGCTACCGTGTACAATCTTGGAAATGAAGTCGAACGCCTCGACGCCGTCCTGGCACTTCTTCAGGAGACCACGGAACGCATCCTTCCAGCGCTTGACTTCCGATTCCAGGTCGGTGATTTGCTTATTCTTGTCAGCAACCAACTTGCCATATTTGTCCGAAGCACGTTTCATGCCGGCCTCGATACCGTCCTGGATACCCATCTTGATGCACTCGCGAAAGGGAAGGTATTCCGGGAGGTTCCAGTTTTCAGCGAAAACACGGTCAATCGTGTCCACCAGCGTCACATCGAACTTGCGGTTGAGACCGACACCGCCATTGTCATGATCATCCTTCGAGTACAGGTTGGATGTTATCGACACATATCCGGTATCATTGGTTGTCATGATTACATCGTGATATTCCAAATTTCCCTGGCAATCCGCCCTTCGACGGTCAAATGCATCTTCGACTGCCTTCTTGATTTCCGCCTTAGTATCTATTTCGGACTTCTTCACGTCACCATCATTACCGGCATGGACGAACCATACCATGTCTTCACGTTCATTACACATGACAGTTACCTCTCTTGTACAGTGAGAAAACTACTTCAAACGGGCTTGCCGGGGCTGAATAGGCCCATCGTATTGCTTTCATTCAGGATTAGCCAGTTCACACCGTGCTGCTGGCACCATTTCTCGGCAGCCTCCCACTTGGCGTAATTGGTGGCCACGTCCATACTCTTTCTCTGGTATGCCAGATTTCGCTTCTGGTAGTTGGCGATCTGCTTGGCGGTGGCGCCCTCGACCACAGGCTTCGGTGCATGTGGCATGACCGAATAGGCCACCGGTTTTACCTCGATTAGCCATTTTTCCCTGGTCCCATCGGCATACTGGCACTCGACATAGACATCGGGCTTGTATATCGACTGCTTCATCTGGACCGGGGAGAAGTAGGAAATTGCGAATGGCTCATATCCCCATTTGGTGACAAACGGGTTATGGTCGCAGAAAACGAACACTTTTCGTTCCCAGTCGGACTTGTAATTTACGGCAATTTGTTCAATCTGCCCGACACCCTTGCAGAAAGGGCAGGTGGCACCATGGATATTGCCGGCTCCTTTGCATTTGGGGCATTCCACCCATTCGCGGGCGTCCTGGAACATGTACTTGTCGAGGTTGTCCACATAATAGAAATCATTGTGACACCCGGTATAGTATGACTTCTTAGCCATGACTATACCGCCTTTGCGTACATTCTCGCGTAGTAATCAGCCAGGGTCTCGGTCTTCCCCATCGGGTCCCAGGTAGTTGCCAGGAGCACTTCAACCTGCTGCTGGTTATAATCGTTTTCAGGCTTGTAGTTTGGCGGACGTTCATCGACATCGATGTCAAGCGGGGCGCGTGTCCGCGATCCGGGGAGATATGCGCTACCTCCGCTCGTCCGCTTGTATGACTCGGTAAGCTCGTCAGCATAGTCCTGCAACTTTCCCATGCCATTGTCGGAAAAGTCCTTCACTGCCTTGAACCTGAGGTACTGGTACCACTTCTCGTTGTAGTAGTCATCACCGCCATTCATTCCCTGTATGATGGACCCAGCGACATTCAGGAGGATGTTCTCGTCACGCGACGAGACGTATTCGCTGCCGTTTATGATATTGTTCTCTATGTCCTGCCCGGTCGAGAACGTAGCGGCCTCCTTGTACGGATCGGCGAAGTTTGCATCGGGGTTCTTTGGTTTTACCCCGGCCTCCTTCCTGGCCTCGGATACCGCGGCACTGAACGAACCCCTGGACACGGAATCCCTGTTCTCCTCGACGACCACGGAAGCCTTCTGTGTCTTCGAAATCAGGCGGTCCCAGAGCGAATCCCACATATCGCGAAGCTGTGCGAACGTATAGGCCCGTTCCGCATCGGCATCTATGCAGCACATATAGAGGTCGGCCTCAAATGCCCTGTCCCAGAACTTGTCCGTAAGCCGCAGGTCCTCGTTCAGCTTCTTGACCTTGTTACGAATCTTGTCGCTGAGGCCAGGGCATCCGTATTCCAGACACGGTATCATGCGCTTCAGCGTCGTTATCATGTCGAGAATGGACATACCGTAATACTTCCGGTCCCCATCATATTCGGTCGTGTACACAAACAGACAGTCAAGATGCGCTTCCTTGCACCCGTCTATCATTCCGGTAACATCCCACTTCTTGCGGAGAAAGTCGGCATACTGCTTGATGAGCCAACGGAACGGGGCAATAATCATGCTGAAAATAAAATCAATCCCGAACTTGATAAAGTCAAAGAACAATACGAGGTATTGACGAATATATTTTTCCATCAACCGCGAAAGTCCTGCAGCAAGTGACGCCCCGTCGAGGAACGAAAACTTTTCCTTCAAGCAGTTTACAATTTCCGTAGGATTGTCGGAAATGCTGTTCCCGTCCTCATCCTCGTCACATCCAGTAATGAACGCAATGAACCTGGATACACACGGACACTTCGTCATGAACTTTATCAGGCCGTTCCAGTCAACCGCAAGCGACATCTCAATCGTATTCTGCAGGTACTTGTCAATCGCGTCATAGATATCAAGTAGACACGCCAGGGTCGCATTCGTGATGCGCTTCATTGCCTTTTCAAGTTTCTTTCTAGCGGCATCAATTTTCTCAAACAGTACAAATGCAGCCTTGGTGCATATCTCCAACCAGCCAATAAGGGCACCGTAGAAAGTCGCTATGGCATTGCATATGGCTTTCGTTACGGTATTCGTCGCCATGAAGTCCTTCAATTTGGCGCCGCTGCTCACGGAATTCATGAACTTCTTGGCTGAATTCACTGCATTCAGGGCAGTCTTCAACCAGGGGCACAAATCGGTAATCCAATCATAAAGGTGATCGGAACAGTCATACATGTACAGTTCGGTTGCCGACTTTTGTATGGCCTTCGACGTATCATTAAAAATATCGAAAAACTCGTTGACCTTGTCATTCAAGGACAGCTGCGAATCGGAGGTGGGCTCCGTATTGGTGGAGAGAACATTACCGGTCACCCCGGTAAGGTTCTGCTTGTCCCCATCAAGGACTTCCTGACAAGTCTTTGCCGCCATTACGATGCCTCGTATTCTTTAAGATTGATGTATGACAGGTCCGTCAGAGAACGCTGGTATGCGAAAACGGGAGGTTCCCCATCAAGACCAAACGTCTTGACCGAACTGGTACGGATCAATGCCAGTTTATCTTTCTGGAACTGGTTCAGGATACCGTCCCCATAGAACATCACGACAATCGCGTCGACATTCGCCTTCTTGTCGCGCATCTGCGACAATTTCATGTCCTTGCCGAAAGTGGCGTCATTTTTCAGTTCTACCAACTGCACGAAACCATTGTTTGTCAGGTCACCCGGTATTGCATCATTCGTCCCAATTACGTCCGGATCGCCTGCGCCGAGACCGACAAGATAGTGAGGCACGACCTTGGCGTCATTCTTCATGAAATCGGAAAGCTTCATCGAGAACGGGACACCCTCGGTGCAGCATATCAGGATATGGGTAGCCTTCTTGCCGTTCCTGAGTGCAAACCCGTCGGAACCGCATGTTTCAAGCGTAACCGTCTCGACCACCTTCCCGTCTGCGCCATATAGTTCGACAACGTTCACCCCATCGGACACATCATCGACCTTGGCCGGTTTCGGCTCCTGTGGACCGGCACCACGCAATCTCTCTATGGTCATCTGGGAGACGTGTGAAACCGACAGATATTCGCTTCCCTGAGTTACCCCGCTTTCCCCATGTCCAACCGGCATGCAGGTGAAGATGTCTATGGTACCCTCGGTCAGGACAGGCAGGGACTTTGCACCTTCTTCGCTGCTATAGCTGTCCGATTCGATCGTAAGCGCCCCGGTGGGTCCCCACGTGACATTACACCCGTTGCCCGGATTCTCTATCTTCGTGACATGGGTGTCCCTGTTGTGGGTATAGAGGAAATTATGCTCACCAAGGTTCGCGACCGCAAGGAACGGATAGTTCTCCGTATACTCCCTGGGAAGGAAGGACGGCGTGGCGGAAACCCCGTAATAGAGTCCCTGCATGATATCCCCGTTCAGGAACTTGATGAGCAACCAGTATCCTTCCTGGGGGACGGCTTCAAGCCCGAGACCCAGCTGCGGATAAATCCAAGGCTGCTCCTCGACCTTCCAGTCATCGGTCACGCCCTTTATTACCGCCTGCACAGCACCGGTGTGGTTGGTATCAATCATGGTACCGACAACCTGTCCGTAATAGAACGGCAGTGGAAGGCGATTTCCGTTGGTTCTTACATTCAAGGTAGATTCAGGCATGTCACTTTTCCTTTATGGTACTGGCAACCTGTTTCATGACGTTGACCACTATGCCATATTCCTTGGATGGGTTCTTGGAATACTGGAAATTCGTAGCGAGTTCCAGTATGGTCTCGTATTCGGTATTCATCGTACCGGTCTTGTTCCCGAGCGTTCCGGTTTTTGTATCGCTGATCTTGTTGACCGTCTTGCTGAGTACTATGTACCGGGCAGTATAATCCGGGTCCGGGCTGATTTCCCCCTGGTTGAAAAGTATGTTCCTGGCAACCAGGTACACACATGAACCAACGGGCGGGCCAAAATGGTTGAAAATCCTGACATGTGCAACACGGCTGTATTCGGACATCAGCCTGGCCCGTATGGTATCGGCCACGGCATACTTCTTGTGACCGTTCATCGGGAAAGCCATTGCCAGTTTCGGTTCACCATACGTGCCAGTACTCGTCTTCGGTGCCCTGAGACCTCCGGGCAATTCATTTGCACCTGCAGTTGTCATTATCACATCAAGACAGTCGCCACCGCAGTCACCGGTCTCCTTGACACCGCGGTTTGTAGTGGTATCGACAATCAGGTTCGGGAACATGGAGCTGCGCCACCTGGACGTGTAATCGGCCCTGGCCATCGACTGGTATCGGTATACCGTAGTACCGGCCAGCCCGGATGGCTTGTATGCTGCATCCTTCGTGGATAGCAGAGCATCCTGGGAATACAGCATGAGCGAACGTACCTTCGACGCCTTCTCTGTATTGAAAGTCGATATCACTATCTTGGATCGGGACTCGTCGAATGACCAGAACAGTATGTCGGACGGGACGTAGGAATTCGCCACGATGTAGTTCATGTTCTCTTCGAAGTTCCCGTTCACCAGACGCCATACCATCGTATCCGTGTTCTTTCCGTTGTCGACGTATCGGGAAACAAATTCCAGCCCGGCATTTATAGCGCATTCCTTCATCGCGGCAGAACTGGTTCCCGTGCATGCAAAATTCTTCTGTTTAAGGTCGGCAGTCTGAGACCCTACGATGAAATCGAACTCCACATTTATACTGTCGGTCGTATTCTGGCCCTGTATCATGTTGGATACGTATATCCCGAGTACGATATCACCGTTTTTCTTGTCAGTATAATCCTGGATTATCATGCTACCGTACACACCGCCAACAGGTATGTCGGTCAGATGGTTCAGGATACACGACGCATGGCCGGAAGGCATGGCGTTCAACCCGAACTTAATGCTAAGTTCCCTGACACTGGGCGCATTCACCAGGATGTACCCGTCAGTTTCCGGATTCTGTGATTTCGGCAATGAAAATGCCACCACAAAATTGGAACCGGTCTTAGATTGTCCAGCCATTAATATTCATCCTCTTCATCAACGGTCTCAAAGAGCTCGTTGTATCTTTCATACCACTTGACGGCGCTTTCCGGTTCAGGTACGAATACCATGGCATTCGGTTCGGCATCGGTGATGTTCCCGTTTCCAAAATCCGAATATCCGAGCCAGTCACGTACTCCACGGACGCTTTCATTCTTGACTTTCCGTAGTTCCCGTTCCAGTTCGGCGCCGGAATACCCACGTAAAACTAGCTCATTGCGGATGCTCTCGTCAATGGGCCTGATGCCGGGCCTGGTAAGCATCGGGTTCATCATCCGGTTGGCGGCAGCAAACACCTTGTAGGTTGTAGGAGCACCGAACCGGTCGGCGCATTCAAGGTCCAGACGGCCACCCCGATAGTAAGGCAGCTTGAATTCACCCTGGAACACGAAGTCCCGGTCACGAAATCTTGGAAATTCCTCTTGTGCCATACAACTACCTACTTCTTACTTTTCTTCGACTTCTTCTTGCCACCGCCCTTCGAACCAGATGTACCCGACTTGGCGCCGGCTGTCGAATTGCCGGGAGCAGTACCGCCATTAAACACATCATCGCCCATCCACCTGATGAACCCTTTCTTCGGATCAGGTATCATCCACATGTCAAAGCCTATCGTGGCGGTAATCCAGAGGGGAACATGCGTCCCGTCTTCCGTGATGAACTGTTCCTTGCTCGAACTAAACTGCACATCGGTGATGACCACCGGCTCGATATCCAGGATATGACCCATGGTAAGACGCACCGGGAACGGGTTCATGGTCAGGTTGCCCCCAAAGAACGAGTTGATCTTGATCATGGCATCCAATCCGCCGTTCGCAATCTGCTTGCCCACGTCGCAGATAAGCTTTGTCATGTCGGCATCAGGAGTAATGGCATCCATGGCCTCGCTGGCCCGGTTTCCCCACCATTCGGTAGTTTCATTGAAGGTATCCGCTATCAAGTCGCCAAGGGGAATGTTTTCGCGAACAAACCCGCCAACACTCTCAGATATTGCAGAACCGGCCTTACCGAGGGCTCCCTTTACTTCACGTTCGATCTCGCTTACCGCAGACATCGTCTCGGTAAATTCCTTACTGCCGGTCAATTCGGCAATCGCGCTGGTCAGCTTGCCCACTATGTCCTTGTTATCCAGGTTCATATGGCGAACGTACGCCAATTTCAACAGTCTGGAAATCGACAGGCGGGCCATATTTTCCTGTTCCGGGAGATACCACTGACACACCACCTTCTTGTTGAACTTGAAGTCGGCACCACCGAAATCCTTCATGGTGCAGGCGCCAGTCGAATTCGTATTCACACCCGCAGCGTTAACCAGCGTCTCGGCCATCTTGCCGACGGCCTCGGCACCCTGTATGACACCCGTGCCAATATTCCCGATTGCGCCGACCACTGGAACCCTGCTAACCGCGCCGGTGACCTTCTTCATTATGCCTGCAATTTCGCCAAACCCATGGTTGCTATTCTGCGTCCATTTGGCTTGTACCGCAAATTCGACACCCTGCGTCTTTTCGGGATCAAAGAAACCATAAAACGGCTGGGTGCCGTCGATGAATGATTCCTTCAGCGCCTGCTGGAACCTGCTTGCCATGGCATATATGCCCGAGTTCAGGTACCGTGCACGGGCAGACGGGGACAACACCTCGATGCGTATGACGTTCGGGTTGGGCAAGTTCGGGGAATGGTACTTTGCCGATACCTTGTCGTCATGACCCGGAAATGGGAGGTACTTCTTCTTGCGTATTTCACTGACCGACCATGCCACGACTTACCCCATTAGTTTCTTTTCGACAGACGCGCCGGCTGTCTGTGCGGTATTGTTGAACATATCACGCACTTCCGGGAGAAGCAACGCATCGCGTACCCCCTCGAAAGTAAACTGTCTAAACTGCTGCATCTGCTCACTGGCGGTAAGCAGGTCCATCGTCATCACCCCGGTACCGGCATTGACCGTATCCGGTGTCTTGTTTTCCATAGCCCCGGCAGCCATGGGCACATCGGCGGCACCCGGTACCCCTGGCTGCCCGGTTTCCGTACCCTGTTTTTCATCACCGGAAGCACCGTCCTTGTCCTTATCCTTATTCTGGCCGTTTGGGGATGTATTTTCCAGGACCTCGCGATATTTGTCACTTGCGACGGCATCCTCAATCATCGCCTCGGCCAGGTCCTTGGTCCACCCGCTACCGATGCCCTTGATGCGGTCTAGCACATACTTCTTTACCGCTTCCTCGTCAAGGGGTTCGCCCTCCTTCGCTCCCTCCATCTTGAGCTTTCCGCTCATGATTTCGCGATATTCCTGCAACGCAGAGTTTGCCTTCTCATCGTTAGCAAACGCCATGACACCGGCACTATTCTGTATGTCGCGAAGCTTGGCGGAGGCCTTCTGAGTTTCATCGAATGCGGCAATTCTTGCTTCGCCACCAGGTTTGCCCGTCTGGCGTTCCTTAAAGTTACCAAGGTTGGCCTCATTCATCTTGTTGACAGTTTCCTTGCTTTGACCGTCACTATCATGAAGCTCTTTCAATCCGATACCAATTTGGGCTGCATCATAGGCAAGCATTGCCGCTCCGGCCACCTGTCCAACAACAGGAACCGCACGCAAAGCAGTCTTGGCAGCCACCTTTGTAGCCGCCTTGGCACCGGTCTTGGCCGCTACCTTTCCGCCAGTCTTAGCGACAGTCTTAGCACCGGTCTTTGCAGCAGTCTTGGTACCTTCCGTAGCAGCTTTCCGCCCGGTCTTCGCGGCCTGGTTCTTCGGTCCGGTTGGGGTCTTCTTCGGAGGACTATTCTTGCTCGAGGATTCCTGCTTCGTACCACGCGTCTTGCCCTTGGTATCCCTGGAACCGTCCTTCCCCTTCTTGTTATCCTTGGGCTTATCCTTCTTGCCCGTATCGTTTTTCTTGTTATCACCCTTTCCACCCTTGTCTCCACTGGGTTTCTTGTTGGGCTTATTGTTCTTGCCCTTCTTACCCTTCTTACCCTTCTTACCTTTTTTGCCTTTCTTTCCTCTACGGGAAGGAAGGAGGTTGGACGCGATATTGAGGATGTCGAGCCAGTCGGTATCATCACCATCATCATCATCACCATCGTCACCCATGGCACCTGCACCCATGGCACCAATGCTGTCGGCAATAGCGGCGACATCGAGGTCGCCCGCAAGGATCTTGTCGAATACCTTGGCACCCTTCGTATAGAATTCGGGTGCAAGGTTTGCATAGAAATTCTGCTGCAGGTCACGCATGCGCTTCCTGTCACCGGCATCTCCGTCTTCCGGAGATGTCGCCAGGAGTTCCTTCAGCGAGAATGAACGCCCAGGAAGCTTGTTGTCCCCCAGGTTACCCTTCGGGCCAATGCCGGAAACCATTCCATTGGGTGTGCCATGATCGGCCTGGGCATCACTGATTGCATCATAGGAAGCCGACGCAACCGCATCATAAATCGATTCATTGGCAGCATCGCTGGAAATCGCCGAGACGAATGCCTTCTCGATACTGGACGGAAGCGCCTCTATACCGCTACGAAGTTCCCCCAAGGCGGAACCAATGGATTCCATTGCAGCAGCAAACGTCCCACCGGAACTACCTGCGGGTATGGACGATGCAGTTGTCGAGGTACTGTTGAACAAGGCCATATAGACTAATCGCGGTATAAAATGTCACAATACAGTTTATAACCGAAATCACATGGAACCGAGCGGAACCATGTCGTTATTAACGGCATACCGCTCCTTGAAGCGCTGCTCGGCGTACTTGAGCAGCTCCTTGAATTCCGGAATGAACATACGGTCACAGGATGCCATGTCGTTGCTGGTCATCTCGGAAACAAGGGCCTTGTCCTTCACCAGGGAGACATTATCAAAGACCGGAAATAAACCCTGGTATGAGAAAGGGATATGGCGTTTCGACCACACCTCCGCAGCTGACACAGTTGTTTACGACGGTAATCTTGCAGTTCACCGTACCTTCGACAACCAGGTTCTCGAAATCGGCACGATACTTCCTCGGCATTTCGGAAATGTATCTGACCTTTTCCTTCATGCGCTCGTTGTCATCCGCAGTATCGATTCCCTCTATTTCGACCACAGTGGCGATGCCGGCGATATTCCGCATGTAGGTCGGGATGGCGATGTCGTTCTCATCCTCCCAGTCGACAATGAAATCGTTCAGTAGAGTAGCATGACGCAGGCGGTGGATATAAACATGGCATTCACGCCCATCCCCGATGTGGCCGACATGATATCCATGCTCGCGGTGCAGTTCGTACAGTTCCCTGATATCCTTACTGAGGGTAAACTTCAGCTGCCTGAAACCGACACGGTAATCATGCAGGGGATTGTCATCCTCGGACGTGTCGAAATCGCAGTGGGGACATACGTATCCCGGATGTATCATCCCATGTTCCGGGAATGACGATGCCCTGAGCCAGTGCAGGATGTACGTCTCGTCGCAGGTCAGGATGTCCTGCGGATCGATACCCCGTATGCGACGGCTCAATATGCCGTTCAATGCGGTTCTGGTATTTGCCGTTCCATCGTTGATATCATCGAGCGCATAGTTGTCAATGAGTTTCAGTGACTGTCCAAGAAGGTCGTTCGGGTAGAAAAGACCCTTTGACGGCAGCCTCGAAATGCGGGTAAACGCATCGAATTCTGGGATATCCGTGTTCATGTCGAACGGACGGTCAATAAGTTCCTGCTCATGGACAGAAACCTGCGCAGGCTTCTCCTCAGCAGCTGCATCGTGAACCGCATTCTCGGAAACCTGTTCCGGTTCAACTACGGGTTCCTTGGAGAATTCACCTTCACTCTTTCCACTCAACTTGGCAAATGCATTCCGCATCGCCTTGCTGTCAATTCCCTGTTCAGGCTCAACCGTCGTTTCAGCCGGTAGTGCCGGGGCCGGCATGATCGTGGGTACTTCCTTCTGCATCGGGTTCGGCTGCTGTGCAAATCCGCGCTTCTTGCGGATAGGTGTCTGCTTAGGGGCCTTCTCGGTGGAGGTTTCCTCGCCCATGATGGCCGCAGCACGTCTACGTCTTGCCTCGGCGTTCTTCTTTTCCATGTCCTCGGCAAGCTGCTGCTGTTCACGCTGCCTAATAGGATTGAGACCCATGGCCGATGCGGCACTTTCCATCGACATCGCCCGTTCCAAGATAGCACGACTTTCCGGATCGAGATTTTCAATACCTGTTGTCATACCTGTTATCCCTTTGTAGTGTAGTAAAAATACCGAGGCCCCTTGTAATGCTCCCCGTTGGGAAGATCGACCTCGATTTCTTCCCCGCGCCCATGCGCCATCAGGTCCATGACCCTGGCAGCCGCCTCGTCATGTGTGCCATAGGACGGCTCCATGAGCATAGGCGCTTCCACTTTAAGGTCATGATAATCAAGAGAATGGCCCGGCAGGTCCTTGTTGGCTGCCAGGCTCTTAATGTCCACGCGGACCGCAAAGTGCCGCTCGGATGACATTGACTATTCTCCGTCCTTTTTCTCTTCGACAGTTTCGGTCGTTTCGGTTTCCGGCTTCGTTTCGCCGTCACCGAACTTCTCCTTACGGGCGAGAGAGAACTTACGACCAAGCATGGCGTTGAAGAAGCCACCCATCACGTTAGGTGCGCTGACCAAGCGGCGACCGATGAGGTACTGCTTCTGCTTTTCATAAGCGGTGTCCCAGTTGGAACAGATGGACCACTTGATGAGCATGCCCTTGATGTCGTCCACCTTGGTGTCCTTGCCGAAGGTAAGGCCGGTGTCAAGGCAGATATGGGTTCCCTTGCGGAAGCCGGCATCGTCGATGCAAGCGATAGCCACGGAACCGGAAGCGACGGCGATGAGGGCGTCGGTATCGGTCATGGTGATGTTGTAGATATCGTCACCGAAATCATCCGGGCCGGTAAGGATGGTGAAGTCGAAGGCAGCGTCACGTTCGATGGCGATGGTCTTCTGCATGTTGCGCGGGTTCACATAGGGGTTGGCCCAGTGAATCATGTTGCGCACGCATGCACCCTTTTCGGGATGCTTCGGGTCCTTGGCCGTGGTAAGGAGCTTCATGAGACGATCATCGAGTTCACCGACAGTACAGATGGTGATGTCGTACTTGTCGTAACCGTGGATAATGAAGTTCTGGACATTCTTCGGAATGCAGGTACCTTTCACCAGAATCTTCGGCTTGTTGATTATCGTGCTCAACGATGCCATGCGGCTGGTGATGCGGTTAATCGGGTAGAAGTATTCGTTCATGAACGTCGGGATGACGAGAACGTCGGTGTATTCGGAAACGAGACCGAGGTCCTTGATTGCACCGGCGAGTTCACTGTTCGGGACAATCACTTCATCGGCCATCTGCATGGTTTCCTGAACGGTCATAGCGTCAACGATGGTGCGCTGGCGACCGGCAGGGGCTTCCCACACGAATTCGTCAAGGGCGTACACGACACGAAGTGTCATGGCGCGGTATTCGTTGGCATCGGCAACATACTGTTCGTAGACGGTGCCCTTTTCCTTCAAGCCATCCAGCTTTTCCTGGACGCTTTCAAGATACTTGCTGATTTCTTCTTCATTGTCGCTAAGCTCAACGACCTTGGCATCAACTTCAGCCTGGAAGTCTTCGTAGGCCTTGCGGTCGGCTTCGGAATCCTTCTTAATCTGTTCGGCATCCTTGCGCCAGTCCGGTGCGAGCTTGTCCATGACAGCATTCACCTTTTCTTCGAGGGAAGCCATGAAGGTACGGCTCGACACGTTGTCGATCCAGAGGATATTGTAGAAGGCCAGGTCCGGACATGCCCTGTTGAAAGTCTTACTGTCGATAATCGTCAGCGAGATATCGGCCAGGTTGCCGTAGAAATGCTTGAACTCCTGCATGGCGGTGATGCCGCGGCAGTATGCGAGGCGGGAGCTTTCGTCGCCCACATACAGGATGTTGAACTTAGGCTTGTTGGCCAGGTTGGCGGCAATGCCGTCCTCAATGAGTTTCTTGAAATCGGTCATAGTAAATCCTTTTCTGGGAAAGAAACTATATTCATAATAGAAAAAGTTTCCCCTTTGGAGGGGAAACTATACCAAATCAAGCGTATATTTCAAAATTCATTTGGTGAAAAGTGCATACAGTCCCAGGATTTCCGGGATGGTACGCTTAACGGACGCCATGTCGCCCGCCATAGAAATCTCTATCTCGTCGAACCTGTACTTGGAGTCCCGGAACGACATGGGCATGGGCATACCCGGCCAGTAGATTTCCAGAGTACGGTCCTTGCCGGACTTTGCTGCATGGAGGCCGAGAGCTTTGTTCATGTCGTACATATGCACGTCGGCCTCGTCTTTCTTGTTTACTATTTGAATTTTCATACGTTTTCCCCTACCCAACCCTGTCCACGTATTTCTTCAAAAGACCGGTAATCATCTTCCTGGAATCGGTCCCATCCTCGAACTGGGGGAGCAGGTCGGCATAGCGGTCCATGTACATGGTGGCCAATCCGATAGTGTCACTTTCCATGATTTTCTTGGCTTCCTCGTCATCAACAGCCTTGGCATCGTCCAGGGTACCGGCCTCCCCGCCATAGGGCACCATCTTGATGTAGAGAGGCCCGTAGGATTCCAGTTTCTTCTTCAACTCCGAGCTTTCATCGGCATTTCGACCGGTCTTGGCCATGTAGCGGACGAAATAGTTGCTTATGTCGCCGAGACCATCCAGGTGCTCGTCATCACAATCCATGAACCTCGGGGACTCGGTGTTCTCGATGAATTCGAGGTTCATTTCGTCATCGAACAGGTAGATGCCACAGTCGGTATCGACATGGGCAAATGTCAACTGGAACGGAGTACCCAGGTAGACAACCCTGTTACCACGGTTCTCATGGTCGGAACGGCAGTGATAGTGGCCGCTGAACGTGTACTTGGCAGCCTTCATGAACTTCTCGGGTTCCAGGCCGGCCTCGGAAATCTGGCCGGCATCCATGAGGACACCCATCATGTCAAAGTGGCCCAGGATGACGGTCCTGTCCCTTTCGGCCTTCGGCTTCTTGGCCATCTTGGCCAGCCAGTCGTTGAAACCGGGCATGGCGGTCGGGGTGACCCAGGGTACCATGTGGAACTTCATCCCATGGAGTTCGATGGTCTCGATGTCGTCAATGTAGACATGGACATTTGGCAGGAGGCCCAGGTAACGGATACTGGACACGTAGTTGGTATTGTCGTAAAGGCAGTCATGGTTACCGGCGACGATATGGATGTCGAACTTGGCCAGGGTCTTGCCGAACAGCTCCATGGCATAGTTCAGCGCTTCCACCGTAATGAATGTACGGACACTGAAAATGTCGCCCGCAAACAGGATCGTATCGACCCCAGCAGCCTCCAGCTTAGGCGCCAGGCCGTCAAGGTACTTCTTCTGCGCGGCAACCACATGGTTCCTGATGGACGTGATGTCGCACTTTGGGGAAAGGTGGATGTCACCGATAATTGCAATTTTGGACATAAAAAATTCCTCTTGCGAGGAATATAGCAATTTTACTCGGGTTTGGCATCTCCAGGCGGGGTAGTGACCAGTCCGCGCTGTCTTGCCTCGGCCTCATCGTTTATGAGCTGTTCCGTCTCGGCATCCCGTTCCTTGCCCCATTCGCGGACAAGGGCGATAACCTCCTGCGGGGTCATCGGGCGCCCCTTGGTGCTTCCAAGCGGATCATTCGGGTCAACCGGCTCATCCGACTTGGCACCGGTACCGGATGCATTGTTGGACGAAAGTTGCAGTTTCATGAGTTCATCTTCCTGGCGCAGCGTGACGAGCATGTGGGTCAGGTCGGTAATACCCTTGGAAACGGTCTTGTACATGTTGGCTGCAGCCGCCCAGTTCTGGTCGGTGGGCTGCAAGGTCTGCATAATCTGCTCGTCGAGGGTCGTGAGCCACCGGTTGGCGATTTCCAGGTTCTGGAACGCGAGTTCACGGAGCCTGTTACGGTCATCGGCCAAAGTCTCGATATTGTACCGGGGCACCGGAAGTGTCTCGTTCAACTTCTCCTTGGTCTCGATGATGGAATACTGGCTCTTCAAGTCCTGTACGGACTGGTTGACCGCCTTGGTCGTTTCCTTGGCAGCCTTGATGCCTTCCTTCGTACTGCCGATGGGAAGCCCCAGCTTGTCCTCGATTGCGGCGAAGGCATTGCTCTTCATCTCTTCACGTAGTTCTTCCTTGTGCTCCTCCGGGGTCTGCTCATGTTCCGGTTCGGACTCTGCAGGTTTAGCAGCAAAGTTCACGTCCATGTCGAACAAGTCATCACCCGAGTCGAGCGGTTCTGCACCTACAAACTGGGTCATCCAAAAATTCCTTTGTCGGCGGGAATGTCCACGCGCTTGCTTGGCGTGACGGGGATGCCGTCACAGTTCGGCACCTCGACGGACTCCGGGTGCCATTTCTCGAAATTGACACCGCCCCCGCATTTCTTTGCAAGCTCGGATTCCTCGTTAATAACTTCGGTGAGAACCTTCTTGTCCCCGACCAGCGGTTCGCCCGCGAGAACGTGCGTGCGTTCATCGGCATGAGGAACCGGTGTTTCCAATACAATTTTACAATCCGTTGTCATGGCGAATCAGCTCCTTACGTTCTTCCATTTCCTCGTTGAGACGCTTGATGATGCGTCCCAGCGATTCGATATGTTCCCGTTCACTTTCAATCTGTTGCAGGATCTTCGGCTTTCGCGAGTCGGCAGCCCTTTTCAGGCGTTTTTCCAGCTTGCTGATTTCCTGCTTTCCATTCTCGATACCCTCGCCGTACCGGTGTTCCCACCAGGTTCCGGTAGAGTAGAAGTCCGATACCGAGGTATGCTTCACATTGTCATGGGAAGCAATACCCGGTATGTTCCACAGGAACTGGAACAAATCGTCAATAGTGTTAATCTCGACCTTCTTCCCATCAAGACGAATTTCGTCCTTCTCGGAATCGAACTCGTCCATCAGAGTAGCATAGGCGCATTTTCCCAAATCCGAATAACATTTCAACGAAACTTTCATGGTGCCCCCTAGACGATAATCTTTCCTATTTCCTGCCCGAAGTTATGTACCTTGACCAGCACGTCGGCATTGCGGGCGTAGTAGCGGATTTGCTCCTGCTGCTCCGCCAGGAACTGGATGAAGTCCTCCTGGTTGTCAATCATCATCTTTTCCTCGGCCAGGTTGACATCGCCGTTCACCAGGACTTCCTTTTCCTTGTCATTCGGCGACCAGCCGCGGGAACGGTCATGGTGCAACTTGTCAAGGGCGGCTGCCTTGTGGACGGCATAGTCCTTCTTCATGTCGTTCAGACGCATGCGGTTGCGCATGGCAATCATGCCAATCTTGGTACCGGCCTCGGCCATGCAGTATGCCGCGTTGTAATAGACCGTCTCCGGATCCACTTCCCATTTGCCGTCCGGCTTGAGCTTCATGGTGTTCATGGTATTCCGCAGCCACATACGCAAATTCTTCAACTGTTCGTTGAGACTTAGGTCCTCGGAGCCGATGAGTTCGGCAATTACTTCTTCGTCCGTGAAAATCATACTGTAAAAATAGCTTATTTTAGGTAAAAATGCAAGAAAAGGGCCTCCGAAGAGGCCCCTTTTGGAAGTATTCCGGCTTACACCTTGCTGTGGTAGCCACCCGGGAACCAGATGTTCCAGCGGTCGTAACGCAGCGTGAACTTGAACTTCGCCAACTTCGCATCGGTGTAGTTGAAGGTATCCGGCACGGACACCTTCTGCGGCCATGCGTTGATGTAGCGGATGGCCATGATGACTTCACCGTACATCCAGTCGTAGAGTTCGAGTGTAACGTTTTGGTTACGAAGCAGGATTGCCGTCGGGTTGCTGTAGTTCTCCTGCTGACCGAGCCCGAGCTCGATAGCATTCTTACCATCAGCAATACGGTTGCTACCCGCATTCGTGTCGCCCTTGCCGTCGGAGTTCAGGATACCCGTGTTGAGGCAGCACTGGTTCCATGCAAGGACAGTTTCGTAAGCCCTGGCATCTTCAAGCAGGAGACCGGTAAGGTCGACTGTACCAGCAAGCTGCTGTTGCTGTACGGGATAGTATTTCTCAAATCCCATGTACATGATCTTATCTTCCTTGGTCTGGACATCCGGGATCTTCGGACCTTCAACGATGTGAATCGTGAAGTTCTTCTGACTCTCGAAGTCCTTACCAAAGCTGTCGCCATTGGTAGGGTCGATGCCCGTTGCCTGGAAGATATCCTGGTCAACGATGAAGCGCCAACGGGTGGTACGAACCGGATCGGGGAGCTGGTCTATGTTGCCGGCCCAAAAGACCTTGTCAATATCAGGAGCAGTTTTTCCTATCATAGTTCACCTCCCTTATACGTTGCTGATAGTGATGCTGTTGCCAGAACTGGTCGCAAGGACCTCTGTCCTGAGGTAGATGTAACGGGTGCTCTTGGTCGGCTTGAGCTTCAAGTCAACATAGAGCTTGTTCTGGTCGATGACTTCCGGCGGGTTGTTGGTGTCGTCGCAGATTGCGATGGCATCGTAGAACGCCGACGGGTTGCTGTCGCGCATCATGTTCAACTTGGCCTGCAAGTCGCTGGAAATCTGGGACCGGAGTGCAGCCGTGTTAAGGCGGAACACCTTGCCATCCAGGTACTTGTAGAAGATCTTGTGGATGCCCGCGATGAGCATGGCCACGTGGATCTGGTTGAAGGCCGAGTCTTCCATCTGCATGGTGAAGTCACCCCAGCAGAAGATACCGTCATCGTTGGTGCGGAACGGGTTGACGTGCGCATCGCAGAGACGAGCGATATCGGAATCCGGGTCTTCCGGGTAGTTGAACTTACGTTCGTACTTGACCCTGGTGCACCATGCGCTAGGCACGATACCGGTGTCCTTACCGGCAGGCACATACCAGAAGATTGCGCCAGAACGGTTGGCCGTGATGAGAGAGGCCATGGTGATGGACGGGGCGATTTCCACGTTACGACGGGTAATCATCGAATCGTAGAAGAGCGGACGAGCATCATAGATGGCACCCCAACGACCGAGGGTGGACGGGAACCTGACCACATCCTTCTTCAAGGCGTTGTCAATGTTCTGTTCAGCCACGCCGTCGAACAGTGCGAAGCAGTCCTTACGGAGTTCGCAGATGTTCAAGATGGCCTGGATGACCGTGGTGTTCAGGGTTTCGCGGCCTGCCCAACCGAAGTTGTTGATGTCGTTACCGGCAGCGACGAAGAACGTCTGGTCGGCCTTGTCCTTGTCGAGGAACAGGGAGTAGGCAGTGGCGAGCGTTGTCGTGCTGGAGTTGTTCTTGGGTTCATAGGACCAGATTGAGTTCCAGATGACAGCCGGGTCATCGCGGTTGAACGAGACCGCAGTCACGCTGGAAGTCGGGATACCGTCCACAACCGTTTCCGAGAGGTCCCAGGATTCGTCTTCGAGGAAGGCTTCCAGGATACCGGATTCGTTGAGGATGAACTTGAGACCCGAACCTTCGAACTCGGTGTCAGCGGTGTCACCAATGAACAACTGGGTGTCATTGTGGACATATTCGACCACCGTACCGTCGAAGTTGTAGACCTGGCCATTGAAGCGGTAGGTACATGCCATGTAGAGGCGGGCGACGGATTCGCCGGCATCGGTCAGGTCATAGACCTTTTCCGTCACGCCAGTGAAGTTGATGTCCTCGTAGCGCACAGTGGCGAGACCGAGGCCAACGAAGTTGGCACCGATGTCAGCATCGCGCAGGACCTTGTCGGTCTGCATGATGACCGCAGTGTCCTTCTTGGAGAGCTGGTACGTGAACACGCCGTAGCCTTCTTCGTCCACCGGGGCAAACATCGGGTTGCACGGTTCCTTGTCCGGATCGGCTTCCGCAATGGGCGGGGTGAGCTTCTGGATACTGCTGTTCACAGTAACATCATAGTTGCCAATGAGATAGATGTCGACCATCACGTTGGACTTCACTTCGCCAGTGAACACCCTGGCCTCACCACCGGTGTAGTCCACCGGGGCAGTAGTGGCAAGAGTATAGATGTACGGACCAGTCGGCTGTTCCTCAAAGTCAATCGAGGTAGCGATGGTGGTAATGAGCCAGTCGCTCTGGGTAATGTTCTGTTCGTCGACATAGGACATTTCCACCTTGACGGTGGTGCCCTTCTGATACTTCTCCGAGGACTGGAATTCCATGGCACGCGGAGTGCCGGCCACTTCCACGTTGCACTTGTCGAACACTTCCACGCTATGGCTAGGCATGGCCGCATACACCGTCTTGTTCGTGCTGCTGAGGTTCAGAAGCTGAAGCTGACGGTAATCCGACTTGAATTCGCCATTTTCGATAACCGTTCCGATGAACGCGGCATCGACCGCATCCTTGATGGTCACTTCGTTGGTGAACCCGTTAATTTCGGTAACGGTGCTGAGTTTCAGGATGTTCACTCCGGAGAACGTATCCGGATTACCGGTACCCTCGACGCTGTCGTCGTGTGCGCCACGGACGATTGCGACAATGTCACCCACGTTATAGTCGAAAGCGCTTCCATTGGTCATGCGGATCTTCTTGGTCTCGCCGGCCTTGAATTCCTTCGCTTCCATGTCGATGTCGTTGGTGACGACATTGCTGCTGTATCCAAGACGGGTGCTACGGAAGGCAGCGAGCACGGCATCACGCACCCTGCCGGCATAGTCGAGATCGCCCTCGTTTTCACCGCGGGTCGGTACGGTCAGGGTAACATAGTCATAGTCGCCCGTCCATCCGGACTGGAGGTTGCGGACCGTGAGGGCACCGAACTTGCTAGGATCCTGGGCATCTTCCTTGAACCATGCGGAATCATCCACATAGAGGCGGGCACCCTTGACCACGCCACCCTCGATGACTTCGCCATAGAGGAATGTACCACTGTGGATTGCAGGCGCGACGCCGGACGAACCGCCGTGTTCCCATTCCAAGGTAACGATGTCGTTGTTGCAGACGCCAGAAATAGGTGCATCGAGTTCGACCGGGAGATCGGGGTCGGTGACCTTGGCGAGGGGGTTCTCTTCCGTGGTGAACGTGGTATACTTTTCGTTCGCGATACGGATTGCCACGTCGTTGTTGCTCTGATCCTTCACCACGAACATCCAGCCGTTGGGAACCCTCTCACTGAGAGCCTTGATGCCCTCGCTGTCCATCCTGAGGGACGAGAACAGCTTGGCGCCACGACCGGTAACCGCGGTCTTGACAGTCAGGTAGTCGGCATCGTCCTCGACGATTGCGTCCTCGGCGGAGAACATCAGCACCGACGTGGGCTTGTAGCCCATCATGCAGGCGTTGTGTGTATCCGAATCAGCGGCGGTGATGTCGACATCCTTGCCGTCGATGCCCTGCACAATGAACTTGCAGAACGTCTTGGTTGTATTGTCGGCCGGGCCGTAGACCGTATCGCCGACAATGAAACCCGGATTGACGGCCAGGGTGACACGGAAGGTATCCGGGTCGCGGTCCTTCAAGTCGTCGGGCTGGCCCACGATGTCATAGGTAGTCACCGCACGGCGAGCGGAGCTCGGGTCGGCGCCCATGATCGCGAAGAGGACGGCATCTCCGTCACCGCGGGACTTCTCGCTGTCCTTGAAGCTTTCGTCAGCGAACACCTTGAAATCCACGTTGGAACCGGCGGATATGGTTTCCGCGATATTGTTGATCTTGCGGGTCACGCCGTAGCCGGCGGCACCGTCGGACTTGTACCTAGTGGCGGCGAAGTATTCGATGTTAAACGAATTCTGCTTGCCGGCAGGCTGCTGGGCAGCCTTGCGGTCAAAGGACACGACAAAGCAGTCGGTCTTCAAGTCGCGCTTGCGTGCATCGCTCATGTCGATTTCTTCGCCATAGGGGCGGACATACTGGACATGTCCGCCGGCATCGAGCACGGCGCGGGCAGCGTACAGGCCCTGGTTGTACTTCCAGTTGTTGAAACCGATGCCGAACGTCTTGTCCATTGCCGCGGTACTGGTCAGCTTGGTGACCTTGTTCAGCTCGCCCTTGGGGGCGTAGCCTACTATAGCGCCAATCGCGTTCGGATTCTCGATCACGGTATACTGAGAACTGTCTTTGAGTTCTGTGCGAACTCCAGGTGCCCCCATCTTTGTAGCCATGGAAAACCTCACGGTTGTTAATTTTCTGCGTGAAGTTTATGCGGTGGTCAAAAAATTTTCATATAAAAAGGGGCAAAATACGGCAAACCTTATAAACTTCCGGGCAAGAAAGAGGTTTTAACATGGATAAGCGGGGTATCAACATCGAACTCAACCGGCTGAAGGACAAGAATCCTGGCCAGGAAGCCCTTATCGAGGGTGTCCAGAAGCTGTTCAACGAGAAGGTAGAGACAGCCTCCCCGGAACAAAAGCGTGCCCTCATGATGTTCCCCATGCAGTATGCCGCCTACCGCATCAAGACCAGCCCGAGCGAATGGACTACCCAGTTGCACCGGTGGGCAGACAACCTTTTAGACACCCTGCTGCTGATAGATCCCCTCTACCTCACTACCCGCGATTCGTCCGGGGACACCGTGCTGCACCGCCTGGTAAAGGCGGCAACCGGCGAGTTCACTGACGAGGTCAACTACGACTTCATCAAGAAGCTCCTCGAAAAGGACATGGGATTTGTCGCCATACAGTCGCCGTTCGAGAATGCCGGGGCCAAGGCCGGTTCGGTCTGGATGCTGAAGGACGTGGACGGCTGCACCCCGATGGACCTGCTTGCCGACTATGCCATCGGCAAGCCGGAGGCGGGAATTCCCGCCGATGACAGGCTGCTCGTCATGCTGGACGAGTTCGCCAATGCCCCGGTAGCGGAAATCGATGTTTCCGATGTGGCGACACCGGACGCGCCCACGGAACCGGGTGACACCAAGGAAACTCCAAAGAACGACGGACCAAAACCCCTGGTCGAACCGCAGATGACCGAAGAGAAGCCGGAAAACAAAAAGGCGCCGGAAGATGCGAAGCACCATCCGACGCCAGAGGCACGACCACAGGAAACCGTGCCTAACAAGGTGACAAAGTCAGTCCTTGAAGCTCTCCTCCGACTTTAACCCGTCGAAGTCCTTCTTCACCTTACCAAACATCTCATTGAGGCCAGCATCGTCGTAGAACATGTTGGCCGCAATTTCATTGGCCTCGCCACCGGTCTTGAAACCGGCCTTGGCCATCTTCTCGGCGGTGGCTTCATCCACCCCGAAGAGTTCCATTATTTCTTTCAGGTTCGCGTTCATTTTAGGTTCGCCGCCTTCTTGATGTTTCGCTTGATTTGACGTTCCTCGCCCTGCATGCGGGCAATCATCTTCTCGGGTTCATACTTGCGCATGTAGGCCTCCTCGATTTCATCCTTGTCCACATAGCCATAGCGGATTGCCGCCTTGACACAGTTTCGCGACATTCCGGTAATCTTCATTACGTGGTCGATGAATTCTTCCTTTTCGCGTACCGCGCCAGTCTTCGCCCTCGTCCACCGGAGGTTCAGGTTCATTCCGTTGAACGCATTGAACGACCTCGCCTGCAAGTCCTTCGGGAGCTTCTGGAACTGCAGGTCGTTCAATATATGCACATACTTGCGCATGTTCGGCGCCATCGACAGGTAACGGCAGGGATTGAACATCTGGAACTCGTTGCAGTCGGCCTCGGTTACCTGCTTGCCTTCCTGACGTTCTTCCATGAAGCGGAACGGATCGTAGGTACTCATTTCGGCATCCTCGTAAGTATCTTTTCAGTTTCCCGGCTATCCAGCCAAACCTGTCGGTTTTCATAATAGGTCTTGATTATCCCGGCCCAGAAATCCTGCTTGTAGACGGGGGTTTCCTCACCATTACGGTACTGCGCTGCCGCATAGGAAAAGTAGTAGCGCCACACGTAGCACCAGAGGATACCCGACATGCTGCCATACTGGCCACAAGCGATGCTATCCCTTATGAACACCAGCTCATAGGGTTCGTGCAAGGCCGGATGTTTCACAACACCGGAATAGGTAAGGTCAAACGTGTCCGGTTTCGGAGTGCGGTGATAGTGTGCACAGATGACACCCTCGGGATGGAGGATATCTTTCTCCATGGTAATGTCGGTGAACGCGACCGGGACATTCATCTGGATATCGGTGAAGTATTTGCCACCTTTGAGCAGCAGACTGACGAGAGGAGTTTCATCCTCGACCGACAGCATTTGGAGGGCCGGGTTGTCCAGCTCGGGAATATACTTTTCCTTCGTAAACTCGGAAGTCATGAAGAGAATGCCGCTGTTCGGCCACGGCAACGTGGCAATCAAGGGAAGCGTCCGCCATGCAGGATCCATATCACTCAGCTTGGAATAGTATTCCTGGATGCTGAGTTTCTCCATGTACTTGCTGCGGAAATGCACCATCTGTCCGATTGTGACCGACAACAGGTGCTTCCACTGGTCAGGGCAGAACATCGCCATTCCGCTGTTCTCAAACTGTTCCCAAGGAATGGGCTTGAACCACAGCGTGTCGATGTCCACCACCAGCCTGTCATATTCCGCGCCGACTTTCAGCATCGTGTAAATCTTGCTGGTCACCACATCTGGGCGGCACTCGGTGATACGGTTGCGGCAGATCGGCTCGGCATACTTACCGGCGGTTTCGGCAATCACGGACGGTTTCTCGCGAACTACATCGACCGGATAGCCGTAATGTCTGGCCACCCATTCGACTATCGTCTTGACCTCGGTAGAATCGGTACCGACGAGAACGGGCACGGTATTTCCGGCCACGAAATAGGAAGTCATCGAAGTAATGAGCTGGTCCATCATAGACCAAAACTTCTTCCCGAAGACCGGCGCATCAAGCATGTAAATCGGATATACTACGCGCTTATCAGCCATTTGCTGCATTCCCCGCGACATTGTTGATTGCATATACCGGCTGTTCCGGAAGCGGGGCAACCGGTATCTGGAAAGCGTTAAAGATTTCGATAAGGTCGGCAAAGAAACCCATCAGCATGGATTCCTGGTCAACCTGGCCCTGCGAGTTTACGATGCCGTCGCGTGTCACCTTTGCCATGGCGAGATCCATCTGTGGAGGAAGTCTGTCCAGGAGGTAGCGGGTCAACGGAATGTACACGTTCACCGGGTCATCCACGTTCAACGAGATGTAGTAACGGAGACCGCGCAGATCGCGCATAATCAGGTACTTCGCAATGGCCTCGACCGTCTGGTCAGTAATCACATGCGGGTGCCCGATGATGTTCCCCTCGTTCTCGTCGAAGGTGTTCTTCATGACGTTAATCATGTTGCGGATATCGGGATAACATGCGTTGATGATTTCAACGATGGTATGCTTGTCCACCTTGCCACCGTGCGGGGCAGTTTCCGTATCGGCAATGTAGCGCAGCTTCGTGTAAATCTGGTTCTTGAAATCCTTATCGTCCACCGGGTGATTGAACTTAACCGGGGTACACCTGGACTGCACCGGCTTCGGGATACGCCACAGGTCGTTACAGGTGAGGATGAACCTGAGGTTGGACGAGGTGGCTTCAATCTCGTGCTGAATGGTACGCCAGAAATCTTCCGGGTTGTTCGGGTGGTCGCATTCGTCAAGGACGAAGAAATACGGCTTGCCGTTGCTCTTCAAGACGGAGTAACGGTCAATGAGTTCCAGTATTTCACTGGAACGCTTCGGCGGAACTTCGATGCACTTGGCACCAAGGATGCCCGGAATTGCCATGGCGAGGGAGGTCTTCCCGGTGCCAGGGCCGGAATAGAAAATATAGTTGCCGAGACCGGTATTGGAAATAGCGGTCTTGATCATCGTCTTCAACTTGTTCGGCAGAACAATCAGCTTGCTGATGTCGGTACCGTCAATCTGGGTACCCTGGTACTTCTTGGTCCAGTACCTGTTGTCAATAGCACTTGCCGCGGTCGCTGTTTCTTTGTCGAGCCCGGCACCCGAAATCATATCTAATCCGGCCATATCCAAAACCTTCTCGCCTTATAAGAAAAAATCCGCTATCCTGCTCAATATACTTTTGTGTCCGGAACAGGATAAATTTTTGCATTCAATATATGAGTTTAATCGATTTCTTGCAGTTTCATGTCTCCCGGAAAACGCCCGAATGGACCGTTGTTCCTTATACGAACACCATGATATCAATAGATCGGTCCCGGCATGAACACAATAATCACCATTGGCGTTACGTGCACCACACCTAGATACCTCAAATCCATCTTGAACCAGTCGCTTAGCAATGCAGTCTGACATCCATCGTTCAGTACAATTATATCGATACTGAAAAGAATGCGGCGCGATGGCTCTAATTTTGTCAATTAACAGGCCATATTCTTTATCAGCCAAGGCATCCGCTTGAGCTTGCATGGCCTCAGCCGCTTTGAGTGCCGCCTTACCTACACCATCCCGTGTAATATTAGCAATTTCATCAGCAATCTTGTTCATTTTACTACCTCTTTAGAACAAATATAGCAATAAACTGTCCGATATGGACAGGTATCTTTCATTTATTGAGCATTTTCGTGACCAGGACCCGGCACTTTGCGAGACCGTGGCCAAACTTTGGAATGCAGTAATGGAAGCCTCCGCTACCGATGTGAACCCCACCATGCACACCCCGATGATAGGGCAGTGCACCCAGGGCATCATCCCGAACCAGACTACCGGGTCCAAGGACCCGTTCATCCAGTCGCTCATTGACCGCTCGTACTTCGGACGTTTCGGCCAGGGTGGCGGTTTCACCATGCCTGGCCGCACCACTCTCGGCATGATGGGCGGTGGCACCGACAAGCCGGGCGCAGTTTCCGCCAACGAGACCCAGGGCTAGGAAGCCGCGAAGAAACGGAAGGAACCCTTACCGAAATACTTGCGAATCACCCGAAGCATATACTTGTACGTGATGTTCTGGATTTCCGGCGCATCATCAATCATGCCGTAACGGGTAAGATTGGCTGGTGCAGAAAACCGCATGATTTGCTGCTGCTTCATGATCATGGTGAACATGTTCTTACAGCGATTGAACTGTTCCTCGCTCACGTACTTGTCGGCATTCTCCAAGATATTCTTCATGCAAGAAATCACTTCATGAGCCTTGTCCGCGGATGCACTAGTGAAAAAGATCGGAATAGCCGTCTTGCGGAACGGTTCCGCGCTGGCATTGAAGGAATACACCAGATGCCGATTGGTGCGCAACTCGGTAAACATGGCGCTATCAGCATCTCCGCCGATAATGCGACATGCAATATCCAACGCGGCATATTCCTTGTCCGTAGTAACCGGCTTGGTACCGAACGCAGATATGCCAACATACTCAGCACCGGCATCAATTGCGATATCAGATCGCTTGGCCTTGGCATCGGCAACCATCTTCACAGTCGGGAACTTGCCAACACTTGCACCGGAATACGGGTTCTTGGCCAGATCAGGAAGGTCAAGGGCACGCGGTCCGACATAGCAGATGGAGCTCGGGTGAGGAACATACTTGTCGAAGTCCTTCTTGAACTGTTCGAAAGTATATTTCTCAACATCCTCGATGTCACCTTCCGGCGCATGAATTCCGTAAACTTTTCTTAACCCATCACGCAGCATCACCGCATTGAAGTCGGAGCCGAGTTCGGCAATTTCGTTATACACGGCATCGCGTTCCATTTCGAACATTTCCTTCGTGATGTTCTTGGAAGAAGCCGTGATGATCATGTTGACAATCTTGTGGGCAAACTTCTCGATTGCTTCTGCAGTACCGGAGAACGTGGCAATCACATGTTCATGGGAAGTCATCAGGTCATCCAGGATGGCATATTCGTGCAGTTCCGGGAGAATAGGATCCAACACCGCCCCAATCATGTGCTCGATGAGGTGGAAGATGCCACGACGGCCAGCCTTTTCGTCCAACGGGCTCATGTTGTTGTAGACGATGTGGAGGGATGCCATTTCCAGCGGATTGATTTCTTGGTGTACCATTTTAATTAAGTCCTCTTTTTGTTTCTCCGAATATAGCAAAATGGCCACCCGGTGGCAACCGGGCATCCATTTTGAAGACTTACCGAGCATTTTGGACAAATTGAATAATATCGGGAAGCTTATTTTTCACCATAACCGGAACATGACCAATAACTCGAGAATGTTCAACAGTGTCAATATCATCGCTCGAACATGTGACTCCTTCTAATTCATGTAGATATTTTTTCTCAATTACCCTATTGAGGTCTTGCCATTGACGTATGGATAGATCGTTACGTACAGTTTCGTCCTTCAGATCGATACACCATGTATTGGCTGAAATGCCCGAATAGAAAAATATAGATAAATAGCGTTGTCTGGGCATATCCCAATATGCTTGATATCCAGGATGACCAGGCAGCCTCCGGGGGTGTATATATGAACATCGCAGATTTCTTAAGAAACACTTGTATATTGCATGCCCTATAATGCATCCATATATGGCATAGGTCATTTTATATCGCATCTGCACTATTTTGTTCACAACTGATGAAATTCATTCGAAGCATGGCAAGGCATTCATAATACCGGCTCGATTCAGTGAGGACAATGACTGTATCGATGATGTTCAGCACTCGAACCATACAGAATCCATACCACTATACTGCCGTAACGTCACCCATGTGGGAATAAGTTCCGTCATATTCCACCACGATCTTGTGGTCGAACTTGTCGGCCACGGCATCGCCACGGTGGGTAATGACGACCACGCACCCGATTTCGGAAACCATGGAGCGCACGATATCCAGCATTTCCCTCATGGCGTAGTTGTCGGTCGAAATGTCGAGCACTTCGTCGAGGGACATGAAGTTGATGCTGAAATTGCCGACCAGGGACACGAAGTCACGGAAGGCCATCGCGATTGCGAAGCCGACCTTGCGGCGCTGTCCCTGGGACAACATGGTATAGGACGGGGCATATCCAGGGGCACTGATGAACTTAAAGTTCATGGTGTCATCGAACTCGATGACGAACGGGAGGTTCGCCCGGAGCAAGTTCTTGCGCACGACCTCGTTGAAGTGGTCGATGTACAACCCATAGACCATCTTCTTCATGCCGCCATCCGACAGCATGCCGGTGATGTAATTACATGCGGCAATAGTCTTGCTTGCGGTATGCCAGCGTTCAGTCGCCTGTTCAAGGTCACGCTCGGCATCGGCGAGACGCTTGTTGGTCATGGCCAACGCATCTTCACTGGTGGCTTCCTTGATGCGGGCAATTTCACCATCGATACGGGAAATTTCTGCTTCCACCTGGGTAATGGAACCGCTGAGAGAAGAATACTCGCCATTCTTCGTGGAGTAGGTATCATATGCCGATTGCCAGTCAGTACGGACACCTGCGATGCGTTCCTTTTCCTGTGTCAGGCGAGCTTCTTCGGCAACAAATTCATCAACATTTATGCCGGTACCGGCAATAACCCGTTCACTCATGGAAATGTTGCGTTTCAGTTGCTCGACCTTGGTCTGCACCGGAATGACAGTGCTATTGTAGATGGATGTGTAGCCCTGGATCTCGTTATATACGGTGCCCCGGTTAGTATTGGCGGTAGCCAACTGCTGCTCGATAGCGGAATAACGCTCATTGGCACCGGACAAGTCACCAATGACCTTTTCCAGGGCTGCTGCAGCCTCTGTTCGACTGTGTTCAAGTTCTGTAACTTTTCCTTTACATTGGACCCAGGCTTCGCGAAGACGATTGACATCGGCATTGATATCGTCGATAAGTTTCTGGCGGATTTCGCCCTTATGTTCCTCGATGTCGGCCTCGGTAAGGGTATGGCCGCAAGTAGGACACTTGGTACCGGCTTGCATCATGGCACCGAGGTTGATCTGCTCGTCAACATGGTCAAGGTCAGCCTTGCGCTTCTTGCCGTCATCGGCAAGTTGCTTCAACTGCGTGGAAGCCTGTTGGATTGCATAGTCCCATTTTTGGACGACACCTTCGGCCTTGCCCTTTTCGGAGTTCAACCCGTTGATTTCGGTCATGATGCCCTGGGCAGCGGTATTCAGCTCCCTAATTTGGCTATCGATACCGGCCAGTTCCTCGTTCTTCGCCTGGATGGGCAACGCATTGTAGGAATTCATCGCGGCAGTCAATTCGACATTCGCCTTTTCAAGTTCGGCACGGTACTGCTGCAACGGAACTATCTGGGACTTCGCATTATGAATGCCCGCGATTGCCGCATCGATACTCGGCTCGGTGTCGAGCACGGACTTCAATTCCGTGAGACGGTTCTGCAATGCTTGAAGTTCGGTAACAAGTGCTCCGGACTGGCCCTTGTACTGTTCGACAAGAGTACGCTTCTCGGCAACTGTCGCTTCCATCTGGGCGATGTTAGCCTTCTTCTCCTCTTCCATGTGGGCGATGATTTTCCTGAGCTCGGTGATTTCGTTCTCGATGCGGTCACGGTCGCTCTTGGCAATTTCGAAATTGGTCTTCGCCGTGGACAGTTCCTTCGCATTCTCCTTCTTGATGCGGTCGTTGTCCAGCATGATGATGGAGTCGGTGAGCTTACGGCGGTCAGCGGCTTCCATGTCAATGAACGGTAAGGATTCCTGGGTGTTCTGCGCGATATTGTTCTTGAACAAGACTTCATTGAAGCGGAGGATGTCGTCCTCGAAATCCTTCTGGGTAAACCCGGCACGCTTGTTCTGGGGAATCCACTTGTCGCCTTCCTTCTTCTCGGCAGTGAACTTCATCGTGTTCTTCGGATCGACCGTGCGCTTGATGAAGTATTCCTCGGTAGTGGTACCCTGGGTACGACTGAACTCGACGGTGACTTCGAGGACGGCCTCGGTGTTCATCGTATTGCGGAGTTCCTCGCGCTTGCCGCCTCGGTAAGACTTGCCGAAAAATGCAAAATTAAGTGCCTCTACGAGAGTGGACTTGCCACATCCGTTGGCCGCACAGAGCCAGTTCAGGCCGTCGGGGAACGTGAATTCGTTCACGTTGTTGCCGTAGGACATGAAGTTACGGAATGTAATCCGCTTTACATGAATATGATTCTTCGAAGAATTAGCCATATTCCAAATTTAGCAAAAAAGCCCGGTAGTGGCAACCGAGCTTAATTTAATGTGTCAAATGGAACTAGTTGGTCGAACAGGCGATTTCGTTCATGGCCCGCATCTGGGCATCGGTGTAGGCTCTCTGTTCATTGACCCTGGCCCTCTTGCCGGCCTCGACCTGCTTCTGCTGCTTGTCCAGTTCCTCCTGCAGGTACTTGGTTTCAAGTTCCTGGTACTGGGGGTTGTTCCAGAGATTGCGAACCATCGTGTTGCATACCTTGGTGCTCTGCTTGTGGCTGGCCAGGTTCGGATTCGGTCCGTGGTTCTTTTTCACGGGGGCGGCATTCGCATTGGCAGCGTTGAACGCCAGGGCACCGATTGCGGCAGCCTTTCCGGCTTTCCGACCGAGGCCCTTCATGAAATCACCGAACCCTTCAAGCTGGATTGGTTCGTCATTGAGCAAGACAAAGGCCGCCATCTGGGCAGCCTCGACCAGCGGGGTATGCCCGAGTTCGGCCTCGATATTGGTGCAGAAAGATTCAAGAAGGGTCATGCCGGTGTCTCCAAGAGGAACAACACCGGCAGTTTATCTACTTGCGCGGCAGTTCCTTGGACTTATTGCTCATTTCGAGGGAATCCACGGCGACCGACAGGCCAACCAGGATAGCCCCGAGAAACATGGAGCCGATGATGACCGGCAGCATGAGGAAGAACTTCAACGCATTACGCATTGTCGGCACCCCCTTCGGTAGCATGCTTGATTACGGAATCGGCAGACGCATTTTCGATGAGGTCGCTTTCGACTTCCAACTGGAAATCATCGTTTCCGGTAGGAGGCACGAATTCCTTGATTACGACATCGCCTTCCGCAGCGCCGGCATCGACCGCTTCCACGGCAACGACCTTCGGCTTCTTGGGAGCGTCGTCCTTCTTTTTCTTGCCCTTACCGCCCTGCTTGGCGCTCTTGCGGACACTGCGTTCCTTTTCGAAATTGTCGATTTCTTCCTTTTCAAGTTCGGTCAGCTTGTGGCTTTCGACACTCTCGTTGAACTTGGATGCAAGGTCCTCGACGCTTTCAGGTTCACCGACTTCGAGCGTGAGGCCCGGATCGGCTTCGGTTTCCGGTTCTTCCTCGACACCTTCACGCGGGATGTCGAGAACCGGCAGGGCCTTCACCATGCGGGTATAGGCGGTGTGCTTGATAAACATCGTCTTGCAGATTTCTTCCTCGGTCTTGCCTTCGTCGAGGAGTTCCTGCAACCACTTGTAGGAGGTATCGGCCTGGAGGATAGCCTCGCGTTCCTTGTTGAATACACGTTCAAGCGCTTCGACATCGAGGTCCTGGTACTGCTTCTGCAACTCGTCACGGATGTCCTCGAAATACTTGCCGGAAAGAATCATCTTGCAGACGCGGGCCTTGGACACGGGGAGTTCACGTTCGGCGAGTTCTTCCTTGGAAATTTCGCTCGTGGTGCCGTTGGAGTTTTCGACCACGGCAGGTGCTTCCGGGATGATATCCTTGGCAAAGAGGTTTTCGGTGTCCGGGTTCACCGGGACGCGCATGAGGAGGCTACGCGCTTCCTGCATGGAAAGATCCTGGATGTCAAAACCCTTCGGGACGGCATTGTCGGCAAAGCTCATCTCGAAGCCGCTCTTCGGACAGAAGCGGTAGATACGCGCACGGTAGCGCATCGGGAAGAATTCCTTGGAATGGATGTAGTGACCAAGTTCTTCGGGAAGGAGCCTGTTACCGTTACCGTCCATCCAGCGGGACGGATTTCTCGGGGTGAGCTTGTCGGCGAGAGGCATTTCCGGACTGGTAATCTTGAAGAAGGTGGCACCGGTGTTCGGGCACACTTCAAGTGCCGGGACATAGCCTTCCGGTTCGCGACGGATATGCGTGAAGCAGTCAATCTGCGTACCCACGCGGCTCTTCATCGGTTCCTTGGAGGAAATGTACTTGGTGTAGAGCGTGCATGCGGTAGCACCTCGGCGTTCACATTCACCGAACACGAAGTCCTTGATGTTGCGGTAGAGCTTCGGGTCAAGCCAGATGAACTCGTCGTCGGAAAGGCAGATTGCCCAGGACGGCTGCTTACGGCGGGCGACGAACTTCTGGATGATGGTGGACTGGTGGGACCAGTCTTCGTCCCCCGGCACGACCACCACGTTCTTGTCGGCGCGGCGTTCACAAACGGCGTTCAGCCAGTTGTGATTGCCGTTGTTGAACACGAAAATCGCATCGAAACCGAGTGCGATATGGTAGTCGAGCCATTCGGCAAAATCAAGCTCGTTACCGTTGACCTGTACAAGACAGTGGATGTTCATCATAAATAAAAACCTCGTAATTGCTTACGAGGTTAAACTATATCGAAATGACCGGATCAGTTCAGGCCGAGTTTCTCACACAGGAAATTGTACAATTTGAGCACACGGGGATGATTAAGAGCAATCGCACCGGCAAAAAACTCGGGATGGTCACAGAACGTGCCATTCACGGCATAGGTGGCGCCGTCCTTGATGACGAGGCTGTTGATTTCAATGCAGCGATTAAGGGTCCTCTGGGCACCTATCGTAATGATGGCCTCGAAATACTCCGGGTCACGCTGATAGACGATACGCACTTCCTTGCCGACGGTAACCGTGCTTTCCAGCTTGAAATCGGCACCGGGCTGCATGAAGGCCATGAGGACGTATTCAGGGATATCGTTCTCTTCGAGCTTGGTGGCCGGAAGCGGGAGAATGAAGTTGGAATCCATGACCTGGCCTTCAATCGGGTTTTCACGGTTGTCCTTCTGCACGCGCTCGTTTGTTGCCGCGGCAACTCTCTGGCTTTCCCCGTGGGTAAGGGTCTTGCTGTCCCATTCCGCCAATTCGGAAACCTGCCCGTTGCCAAATCCGCTGAACTCAATCTGCACGGCCTCGTCCTTGACGGCATTCTTGAATTCATTGCGCCAGTCCTTGCCAGTAGTCGCGGCCTTCAACTGGTCGAGGAAACGCTGCTTCTCACCATCGTCCTTGAACACCGGCTGTTGTGGCAAGTCCTTGATACGGACGTTACGGTTCATTGGCACCTTTTTGAGTACCTTCGGCCAGTTCTTCGGACTCCCGTCCTTGTTATATCCGGACGGTGTTTTCTTCTTGCTACCATCATTACCCAGCGTTTTCGCCAGCGTTTTCAAAACTTTCTTGCTTCGTGTAGCCATACGGCCCTCCTTATAAAAGGTTCCCGACATCATCAATTCCGGCGGTGTCCGCAAATGTAAATCCCTGCATGGCGGGTTTGACAACAGTCTGTGGACCGCCCGGAGGTATCGGCATGAACTTCTTGTCATCGAAACCGGAAACCGGGACTGTCGGCAACGCGACGGGCGCCTTCTTCTCGGCCATGGATACCGGTATCATGGAGCGGTAGCCGTAGGAGCGCATGCTCTGCATGAGGTCCTTGTAGTACGGCTCGACATCCCAGAAATCCAGGAGTTCGAAACCGCAGAGTTCCGGTTCCGGCTTGACAAGCATGTCGTTCAGGCGGGTGACGACTTCCGGCGGAGTACAGGAAAGGTCAATCAGCTTGCGGTTGCGCATGTACTGGTCATCCCAGCCGTTGTTCTTCGCCACGTCGTACACGTTCGGGAACGCCTGGATGAACTTCGCGGCGGTTCCCTCGCCGAACCTGTTCTTTACTGTAAAATCCAGTTTGCCTGTCTTCGGCTTGATGAACGACATGCCGTGGATGTTATCGGAACTATCACCGGCGAGCACCTTGATGTCGAGGTACTTGACAGGATCGTCCACGGTCATGAAGTTGCAACTGATGTGGTCGAAGACCTTCACCTTCGGGAAGTTCAACTGCAGCAAGTCAGAGTCGTGGGTCACGACGATTACGTCATCGGCCTTCCCGCAGAACATCTTCGCGGACGCATAGACCACATCGTCACCTTCGGCGCCTTCGCACGAGATTGCGCGGGCGCGGAAGATGGGCGCGAGTTCCTGGGCGAACTGCTCCTTGTACTTTCGCCAAATCTTGCGGTCGATGGTGAACGGCCAGTCATTGCTGTTACGGGTTCCCTTGTATGACGGGAGGATGGGGTCCTTCCCGTTGGGTGCATAGATGTCCCAGAACATCTTCTGCTTGTCTTCGTTGAACTCGCCCAACTGCTTGTGCTTCAATTCGTTGAGTTTCGGGAAGTCGTCAATGGGAATGGGGGTAACGCAGAAGTTCCCGTCCTGGGCCTTCCTCACCTCGTACCCGAGGTTGTCGGCGCGGACAAAGTAGGCCTTGTTGTCGGGATCGTTGACGTAATAGATTGTGGCGTGCTCGGCGTAGTAGTCCTTGACGAACTTCTTGCGCCATGAACCAGGACCTTCGAGGGCGATGATGATGTGCATCGGATCGAACAGGGCGATGAGCTTCATCAGTTCATCGACCATGAACGTGCGCCACAGCTTGATTTCGCCTTCGGCACCCATGAACCCGTACTTCTCTCGGTTCTTTGCCGTGTTGATGGAGAACATCTTGTGGTAGGACATGGATGCCCAGTCCAGTACCAGATACCGGTTGTTCACCGACCGGTATGATTTCAGGGGCGGGAGTTCAAATGTTGGTTCTTTCTTTTTCTTGCCGCCCATCATGTCCCCGCACTGCAATCATACTGTTTGAACGACCGGTGATAATGATAAATCGCGTCCGCGGTCTTAATCGCGTCATTGCCCTCGATTACGTTCTTGAACGGAATTTCCTTCAACCCCATGCAGAGAATCACGCCTGGGGTAAATGCACAACGCGGAGTTCCGACCGGGTGGTCGTACACGGCAAGATAAATCACGTCGCCCTTGCCATCGCGGGTGCGTTTTGTCATAACTACCATGGATGTATCGCCGGTCTTCTTCACTTCCCGGATTGCCTTCTTCAAGATACGGTTCTTGAACGTGAACTTGGGGATGTACCCAAGTTCCTCGGCAAGTATCTCCGGATACGCGAACGCGGTCAGTATCGCCAGGGCATATTTTCTCTCATCGGTCATCGTTGTCTCCCAATTTCTATATAGTAAATGTAGCAACTGTTGGCAAAATTTGCCAACAGTTGTCAAATTTTTCCTATTTTTGACAATCTATCAACAATCTCGACAACTTATTAACAACTTATCAACAATATATCAACAAAATTATCTAAATCAGCGAGAATTTCTTCTTGTATGGCAAATCCATCTCTACCTGCCCGCCATTCTTCTGCTTCTGTTTCTGCAGTCGCTCGGCGGCACGGTCGGCCGCTTCCTTGCGATGCTTCTTGATGTCATCGGGTGTGAGCTGCGCCTCGTATATGCCGTCCATGTGCTGCTCCTCGATGGGGATGTTCTCCGCATCGTAGTACGTCATGCGGTAACGGGCGTGTATCATCATGTAGTTGAACATCTGCTCCGATGTCCCGTCCAGCTTGCGCTTCCAGCAATTTGCGTCATCCACGAGGTCGTACACGTTGGCGACCTGCTTGTTCGGGTGCTTTCGCACCACGCGCCCGATGGACTGCATCACCTTGTACATGGACTTGGCCGGCTCGGCAAGGACCAGGTTGTTGAGCTGCTTGATGTTCACGCCCTGCTTCATGCAGCCGTAAGTGGCGATGAGGATATTGCCGGTACTGCCTTCCAACAGCTTTCGGATAGATTCGCGCTCGGACGCGCTGACTTCACCCTCGATGATATGGTAGGTGTACTGCGGATATTTCCCCTGCAAGAAATCATGCAGGTCGTGCAGACGCTCGATGCCGTCATAGAGGATGACCGAGTTCTGGTCGGTACCGAGGTGACCGGCGTCGATAAGCATGGAAATCACGTCCTTGCGGGAACTGTTCCCGAGGACGATCGCCCGTTCCATCTGGTACTTGGCATAACATATGCCGTAGCGCGTATTGTAGGGATACGGGATGTAAATCATGTGCATCTGCACCGGGGTCAACGTGCCGTTCGCGATAAGGTCGCGAAGGTGTACAACGTCATAAATCGGGCCGAGCTGCGATTCGATATTGCATGCGTCGATGAACTCGGCACTGTCGGTAACGTCCCTGGGTGCCAGGCTGATACCGATTTCGCCGTGCTGTCCACGGTTCTCCTTGGTGGGCTTGACAAGGGGAAGCGTGCCGGAGACACCGACCTTGAAATTGTTTGCGTTGGTACACTGTTCGAGGATGCCGCGCAGGACAACACCGCGCATGCCGTGCGCCTCGTCCACCAGGACGGCATCGAACACCTTGAAGAAACCGGGGTGCTTGTGCTGGAGCGTCTGCCAGGTTGATATGGTAATCTGCTTCAACAGCTTCTCTTCACCGATTGACTTCTTCTGCAACTCTTCCAGTTTCTTCTTGGAAATCTTGTCAGAGGACTCGCCATGCAGCAGGGTACAGTATTCACGCGCATCGTCCCACCCGTAGTCGGTGTAGAAGTTGTCGTAAAGCTGTTCGACCAGGCCCTTGCTCGGCACAATGATGAGGATCTTCTTGTGTTCCTTCTCCATCAGGTAGCGGGCGATTATCATCATCGACACCGACTTGCCGGCGGAGGTACATGCAAACAGGAGGCCACGGCGCCTGTTGAGCGCAATCTCGACCAGACGGTACTGGTGCTCGAACGGGATCAGCGGCTTCCCGGTTTCCCGGTCGTGGATATTGAGTGTCTTGGTAAACTCCTCGATGTCTTCTCGCGTAATCTGCCCGAAAGGCGGGGAGAACATGTTGCGGATTTCCTTAGAAATCGTGATGGCCACCCTGTCGCCATACTGCATTTTCAGGTAGTCACGCGCCCTCGGGATCATGCCCGTCGGAATCCACCCCTTATTCTTGTCGTAAAAATACTCGTTGCAGTCGAACCCGCGGATGTGATGTTTCGCTTCCCAGGAATACTTCTTCGCCTTGTTGTAGTAGGTGAAGGCGGACTGCATGAACATGTGGACGAGCTTCTTCGCGTTGGAATTCGGATTTACCGGATATGCGCGAACAGCAGTGTGCGACGAATCGCCCACCGAGAACTCGACAACAAATTCATATTTCTTTTCGGGTCCAGTCATCTATACCTTGTACCTGTGCCCATTCGGTTCTTCGACCGCAGCGGTTTCACGTTTCACCGAGTCCGCGGAAGCAACCCATATTGCGGAAATCTCCCCAGGACGTTCGGACACAAACCAGACCACTGCCCGGTATTCCGCACCAGGACGCACATAGCCTTCGGATGCCGACAGGATCCAGGTCTTGTCGGGAATACGCGCTTCGTTCGACAGTTCGCCTTCCGCTTCGAGTTCGGCCTTGACCGCGGCAACCACCTTGTCGGCAATGTACCCGGATTCCCATCCGTCCATAACGTCAGGCCCCTCGCCGACGATTGTCGGGACGAAGGTCACCGATGACCTATGGAACACCGGGTACAGCTCGATAACCATGGACGGCTTCGTCATGCCGGCATGCCACTCGGTAGGCGAGAATATACCCACCCGGAACTTCTTTTCGGGTGCGCTTATGCTGATGCTTTCTTCGCTCATGCCCAAAATGTAGCAAATTCGGGAGACAATGTCAACACCGGAGCACATTTTCCCATCCTAAAATCGTAAACATCTTTATGGATGTGTAGGTTGCTTGCCGCAGGCGAAACTCAGTCCCTCACCTCCCTCGGGAGTCCGGGTACCTTTTGTACAAGCAGTTTAGAAAAGTTTACATGCCGATGGCGTGATGGCCCTCCCGGCCTTCCCCGAATTGGCCATTTTGGCCACCGTACCGTTTCGTAAACATCTTTATGGAAGGAAGAGTAGCTTTGCGGGAACCGCGAAAAACCCTCCCTCCGGGAGTCGTTGTGCCTCCAGTATTATGTAAACTTAAATAAAAATTTACATAGGTACAGGGCCGGACCCCCTTGCTGAAGTTGCAAGCGTTTCGTAATTTTTGCCCTTGAAGCCGTAGTGGGGATAGTTTTTCTATGCCCAGGTATAAGCTGCGGGCAACGGAACGGTCTTCGCTGGACCCGTCCGAGAGATGAGTTTTCATTTTGGTGCCCCTGCTGTCTCCCGTCCAGCGAAATTAAAAGAGGGAGGCACAGGGGCACTTCCTGTTCAGTTGTGGTGCCATGCCGGAAACGCGGACAAAGTTTGAATACGAGATACGGGTCCTGGACAAGTTCAGGAAACCCATCCGCGCACTGCTGAAAGAGCACAATGTCCCCGAGAGGGACCACGACTACTACTGGCTAATCATCCACTGGGTAACGAAGGGGCTCGTCGAGTCCTACCGCAGGGAGTACCTGGCCACCAGGAAGCCCCCGAAGTGCCGCGAATGGTTCTGTCGCCTCTACTCGAAAATCATGGATACCGCGATGGGCCACAAGTACATCGAGGTCTTTGAGAACTTGAAGAACTGGGGCGTTCTCATGCGCGGTTCCTCCTACTGCAAGGCTACCGGGAGCACACCCGGCATGAGCAAGGCCGTGTGGTTCGGCGAGGGCTACGGGTGGATGTTGAAGGAATACTGCTACGCGAGGGATGTCGCGCACCTCTATGGCAAGGGCGACTTCCACGCGGGACGCATGATGGCCGTGAAGCTCCGGTCGAAAATTCTCCTGAAAAGGCTGCAGAAGTGCGCCGAGGACCGCAAGCGCGTCCAGCTCATGGACCCGGTTGTCCGCGACGCGCACGAGAACCTGAAACACTTCCACATCGACAGGGCCAAGGCACGTCGCGCACTGGTGAAGGCCGGTGTCGAGGGGCGCAAGCTGGACCGCGAGATGCGGAAGGTTGACCGGTTCAACGATGCGGAGGGAAGTGACACTTCCCTGTTTGTCGTGCGCGATGACTATGGGCGCGTTCACACGAACATCACCCAGGTAAAGCGCGAGGTCAGGGAGAGCGCGTTGACATGTGACGGCGGACCGGTTGCCGAAGTTGACATCAAGAGTAGCCAGGGGGCTTTCCTGTGCTACATCATCGGCGCGTGCCTGCGTGGCGACAAGGCGATGCTCGGGCGCAACGGGGAATCGTTCATCGCGATGGATCCGGGCGCTCCCGACTGGATTGGGCGCGAGCAGTTGAACCGCGAGTTCGCCGATTTCCGCGGGAAGCTGGAACGGCGCGAACTCTACGAATTCTTCGCTTCCGAGATGTCGCAGGATTTCGACCTGGATGAAGTGGTTGACCGCGACCGTGCCAAGAAGGCATTCCTGGCCACATTGTTCGCGGGTGTCCGTCTCGATGACGGGTGCGACCCTGCGTGGCATGCGTGCCGCAGGGTATGGGCCGAGCACTGGCCGAAACTGCTTGTCCTCATCGACAGCATGAAGGTGTCGAACTACCGCGCACTCGCATACGAGATGCAGAGGATGGAGAGTTCCTTCGTGTTCGATGTCGTCATCCCTGCAATCAAGGCCGAGATAGGGTGTCCGTACTGCACCGTGCATGACGAGGTCATCGTTCCCCGTGAACACGGCGATGCGGCAAAGGCAATCCTCGACCGGGAACTTGACCGGTTCGGCATCCCGACTACTACCGTGGAAGAGAGGGCAATCCTCGAACCGGATGACGCGATGGTCGAGGCCGAGATGGCTTCGTTCTACGAGGTCGGGTATTATTGCGGATGGGGTGACGATGCTGACCGCAGTATAGCCGACGAATACGCCAACGCGGTCTCGTGAGGAGCGGTTTTCCTATAAACTCCGGAAAAAGGTTTTCCGAGGATTTTTCGATGGATTTCTTAGAATACGATATCAAGGATGATGGAGCGTTCGCCCAGTTCATTTCTACGATGGAGGGCGCCGGTGCCGATATTGACGGTTCCCGGGTCATGTTCGAAAGCGACAACTCGACAGCCAAGATGCTTGCAGACACCCTGGTGGAGTATGAAATCATTTCACCGGCGCTGGAAGCTACTGGTGACGGAACGGATACCACTTCTTCGGAAGGACAGGGTGAAAATACTGCATCCGCTCCAGAGCCCGGACCCAAGCCGCGCAGACAGCGTAAACCGGTCAACTCCACTGCACAGAACCAGCCACAACAGCCCGCCGCTGGCACTCCCGCCAACGGAAAACCCCCCGCCGGTAAACAGGAACAGAAGCCGGCCGAGCAGAAACCACAGGCCGAGGATCCGAACAAGAAGGGAGTCTACCAGCAGATTATCGAGAAGGTCGATTCTCTCGGCCTCGATGCCGCAATTGCGCAGAAGGTGGAGAAGATCATCGTGAAGCAGATTGATGGCGGGGCAAAGAAGGCGGGGGACAATGCATCCGCATACTATGCCAAGCTCGCCGACAACCCGTCTAATACGGCAAAACTGATTTTCGGCGTAATCCAGAAGGCCGACCCGGAACTCTTCGAGGAACTCAAGAAGTCCGGCAAGCTGAACGAGAAGAACGAAAACACCGCGTCCATCGCACAGAAGACCGAACTTGCCAAGCAGATTTCCGAGATAGTCGGCCAGATCGAGGTACCCGATGCGTTCAACGTGGAAATCGACGATTCTGAATGGGATAACGCGGTGGTGACGTCCTTCGGTTTCCCGATGATTAACCTTACCTCCACGCTTGTACGTGAAATGCTCCGTGCCCAGGAACCAAAGGCACAGAAGCGTGCATACAAGGAATTCAAGAAGCAGCTCAAGGCTGATCCGGATGTCGCAAAGGCACTCGGTATCGGCATGATGGGTACCCTCGGTCTTGGTGGTGGGAAGAAGGATGCCACGACAGACAAGAAGGCCAGGATTGATACTCGCACCGAAGGTGTCAACACTGATGGCAATGTGCTTGTTGAAGGCGCGATTACCGATATCTCGAATGCCCTCAAGAACCCGGTCGATGTGTTGAAGAGCATTGCCGGAAACAAGGGTACTCCGTGCCGTAGAAACAATCTCGTCGTCATGTACAAGGAAATCGACGGCAAGTCCGGTGACAGCAACGAAAATGTCACCGTCATCCCGCTCGGCGTCAGCGGCGGTACGCTCGTTGACCTGAACAAGTCCGTGCCGGTTCCGATGTCCCATCTTACCGCGTTCTACAGCGTGGTCGATCCCAAGGCGTCCTTTAAGAGTTATGCAAAGGCCATGGCCGAAGTGAATGCCAAGAGCGACAATGCAAGCAAGGGTCTCGGCGATGCCGCTGCCGCTGCCGGCAAGAAGCTCCTGAGCAAGATTCCTCTTCTCGGTCGCGGTGCCAAGAAGGAACTCGAAGCCAAGGAAGCCGATGGCATTACCAAGGCAATGGGTGAGCTCGCCATGTACATCAAGGAGAATGGCCATCCGCCGTTCTACCTGTTGAAACCGAAGAGCGAGCCGAAGGAAATTGACCACTGGTCCGATGAGGATGCGGCCAACGGATACCAGATGATTACCATGATGGTCGAGGGTCACAAGGCCGGCATGATTATGAAGGCGAAAACTGCCGAAGCTCTCTTCAAGGTGGGTTAATGTTAAAGTCGATGTTGCAGAAAAGGCTGCGTACCTTCCTTGAAGGCACGATGCAGGAATTCACGGCTCCGCTGGATTCCGGTCGTGTCGAGCGTGCCAAGAAACTGCAATATCACTATGTCGGGATAGAGAAGAACCTTTCCGGTGATGCAGTCATCAAGTGGCACATCCCGTCCCAGTCGAACCCCGGTACCATGTACGAGTGCTACGTGTCCATCAAGCCGAAGGGCATGTCGCTGTTCGCTGTAGCCAACAACGTCCGCGACCTCCGGTCCAGGGTGAACGCATTGAAGGAAGCCGATGTCAGGTGCTTCTGCCCCTGCAAGGATTTCCGTTATTCCGGCGCGGCATACAACATGTCGCACCTGCATGACGGTTTCGAGGAAGGGCATGGAGATGCCGGTTCCGACATTCCGCCTGACGTTCGCGATCCGGAACGCGAGCATACGATATGCAAGCATCTCGCTGCCGCGTTCAAGGGTATGCTTTCCAATGCCGGACCAATCATGAAGGATGCCAGGACCGCCAGGTTCCCGAAGCCTGAACAGGAGAAGGTGGACCTCGGTCCGCTCTCGGCGAAAAAGAAGAAGCCGGTAGAACAGAAGGGCGAGGCGCCTGAAATGTTCCCGAAACAGGCGGAAGCGCCGAAGGGTGAACGTCCAGAGGTCATACCGGAAGAGGGCAAGACTGTCATCAGCGACAAGGATGCGTTGCCGAAGATGGAAGGCCTGAACCCAATCAAGATACCGGAAGCCCAGGAGTCGCTCGATGCGCTCGCGGGCGTGATTGAACATGGTGAGGAAGTTCCTACCGAACCGTCGCCCGATGCAAATCCCGTTCCCGAGGAGAATGACGAGAAGCCCGAGGAAAATGGTGAACTGCCTGAAATGCCTGGACTGAATGTCAAGAACAATAATGACAACTTGATGTACGGCCTCGAAGACGCGGTAAATGACCCGATCTTCAACCCTGACGAGAAAGAGTGATGTAGTTTTCTTCATGGAGGAAACCCATGAAGAAAGAAATAAAGTCAAATTCTGAACCTGTCGATGTTCTCGACAATTCCGAACCAAACGAATCTCCCGACATGCGGGAGATGGATGTTCCTGAAACCGAGAAGGATGAGGCCCCGTCCGTCGATGAACTCCGCAAGGCGGAAGCCGACATGAAGGAACGGATTGGGGTCAACATGTCCCAGCCGGACATGCAGCCGCAGATGATGCCCGGAAACAATGGCGAGTTTACGATGAACCCTTTCGCCCAGGCATTTACACAGAAGCCGGCGCCCCTGTATTGCCAGCCGGGAAATGCTCCCATTCCTCCCGGTGAAAAACCTGCCGCGAATCCCGTACCTTCCTGGCGAACCTACGACTACGCATCGTGGCCTACCTATGAGGAAGCACTGAAACAGGTGTTGCCGGAATTCGATGATTTCACGTTTGGCGACGATGAGCTCATCCATGCAAACGATTCCGCCCTGCATGAATATACCACAATGATTTGGTACAAGGTCCGTACGCCGATCCAGGCTGATGGCCGTGACTACAAGGTTCTCGGTATGCCGAAGTACCCGAAGTTCCTGCAGCGTCTCGGTGTCCAGTCGCTGGATGGTGTCACCCTGATGCAAATCAACGAGACGTTCGCACTCGATGCACTCAAACGGAATCTGGAAAAGAACGATGAGAACCGTGGTGTGGTTGAGGCTGCGCATGTAATCATCGCCCGCATGGTAAGGGAAAACAGGCTCAATGCCGGAACACTGACCAGTGAAGACATTTCGGTCATTTCCCAGTTCATCCCGGAATACTCCGAGGCTACCGTGCAGGCCGTGAAGGAATATGTCCGCCGCGTTTACGATACCGAAAAGCCGCGCAACTGTCCGACTCTCTTGTACACCAGTGAACCGCGAATGGATTGCACGGTTATCGACATGGCTGAAAACGGCAGTACACTGGATGACGGAATCCCGCTGACGAAGGAAATTGTCGAAGCCGATATCAACCGTGTTAAGCGTGTCAACTGTCCGGTCGGCGCCCCGCCCAAGATGCAGCCGAATGCCGAGGCATATACCAAGTTGTTCTCGCGTCACACCGACCTTCCGGGAAATATGGTCAAACGGATACTCACCTTGCCGTCGGATGTTTGGGACATATTGCTTAAAGGCAACCTGTTCTCCATGACTCACTCGGTTGGTACCCGTTATATCAAGATTGAAATTCTCAGTGGCGAGGGCTATTCGCCGTTCTTCAATATCGAATACAACGTGTCGAGGGGTGGTGGCGAAACCAGATATCAACGGTCCTTTGAAACCGTTGATGACATGTTGAAGTCCGGCCCGAATACGGTGAAACTCCTGAACTTCGCCGCAAAGAAGTTCAGTGGCGTGATTGCCTAATTGTTCATGAAAATTTAAGAAGGCCATCTCTTGCGAGATGGCCTTTCTGTTAGTAGATTGTTCTGATTTTTTCGCCTTCCGGGACACCGGTGCGGAGGTACCTGAGTTCCAGTTTAGGAACCTTGGACATCCGGGCATTTGCCAGGGACAGCCAGAAGCCGAAGAAGTGCTCGGCGAGGTAGCCGTCCATGCGTCGGTTGCTGTCATCGAGGCCGGCCTTTTCGTCGTATGCCTTCAGTAGGTTGAAAAGGTCCTTGCAATACTTGTCCAGTAGCGGCTTCTTGCCGATGAACATGTTGCACTGGATGAGGGACGGACCTTTCAGGTAGTTGGCGAACCGGGTGCCGAGGTTCTTCTCGGTATCTTCGAGTACCGAGAGGAATATGTCGAGCCACTTCATGTACTTTGCATCGGCGAACCACATGAACGCCGAGTAGTCCTTCCGGTGGAAGAACTCGGTGACGATGATGTCCGACTTGTCGAGAAGCTCGTTGGCCTGGTTCTTAGTAAGCCTGGACCACCCCTGGTTGTTGGCGTTAGCGAAGAACCTGCGGTAGTGTTCGAGGCCGATGATGTTCGCGGTCGAATGCTTCCACATGTAGTACAGGGCGGTGAGCTCACAGTACCATGGGTTCAGGTTGTCGATATTGTCCCCCTTGTGGGGGATGTCTACTAAGAACTTTTCCCTGCCCTCGTCGAGTTCAAGGAAATTGTTGTGTTTGGATCCTACTACATATATGCTCATGGCGGAAAACTATACGAAAATGGCAACCCGGAGGGCTGCCATTTATGAAATTGCTTTGTGAAAGATTAGAAGTTATTGAGAATTTTTTCCTGTTGGGCAGTTTCCATGGCCTGTTCTGGCGTGGTGTGGATTTCATCATCCGGGAACCCCATGCCGTTTTCGATGTGACCGTCTTCAAGATATTCGCAATAGTCGTGGGTGATGCGGACCGTAATGTGGTCATTCACTTGCACATACACCACTTCTTGCTCTTTGAGGTCACCGATTTTATCGGCGACAGCATCAATCTTGTGTTCAACCGTCATTGTCATCGGCTGGGCTCCGTCAGCGGCTTCGAAACAGGATTTGAAACCTTCCATGATGGATTCTACCAGAGGTGCATTGTCGGAGGTTTTCATTTCGCTGATGGTATTTCCGAGCTTTGTGACGGCCTCGGCAACCATGGAGTAGAACGGATCTTCTTCCTCGCTGAACTGGCCGGGATAGGTCGGGAAACGCTTGGCTTCGTTGCCTTCGAAGTTCAGTTCCTCGGGGTCTTCTTCGTTTTCAGTATCCGGATCGTGAGTCAGCTTCTGGATATCTTCCTTGGTCAGAACCCTAGGACACGAATCGGGGCCGATTGAGGCCGAACGGGGCACTTCGTCCTTCGAAGGAATATATGTCCCATCCTCCGACACTTCTCCGGTGAGCATGCCTTCGAAAGTTGCCTTTGCACCGGCGGCAAGAGCTTCGAGGATATAATCGTTCTTGCCGTCCTTCAGGGATTCGAGTGCGGCGTAAAATTTGTCTTGGAGTTTCTTGGATACCATGATAAAACCTCAGGTCCTGTAATACCCTCAGTTTATATAAAAGTTACCAGAATTTTCTCGCCTCGTGAATGATGGCGAGCAGCTTGTCGCGTTCTTCGGCATCGACAGGCACGGTGTTCATTATTTCAAGGATTTGTAGTTCTTCCTTGTCCCCGGGCATCAGTCGGTCGAACGTGAAACCGGTGATAGTGTTGGTTCCCTCGTCAATCTGTCCTTCAAAGTCGAGAGCAACCGACTGGGTGTCGGTTTCGAGTACCTTGATGTATTCCCCGCTCTGGATCTGTGCAACCACGACGAACCGGTGTTCGCCACCCGGATGGTGGCTGAACGTACGGAACAGGTTGGACAACCAGTTGCCGATGATGCAACCGTATACTGTCGAGGCTATGTCCTTTACTGCTATCATAGTGTGAAACTAGCCTAAACTTCGGTGAACAGTATCTGGGTCGTCTTGAACGGCATGACGAAACCGCCATAATGGGTCCCGATTTTCGCCTCGACCAGCGTGGGCTTGTTGTTGCTGGTGAGGAGGCGTGCAATGAAGCCGGCGGGCGCCTTCTTGAAGCCGAGCTTTTCCTTCGGTATGAAGATATATACCGGGGGATGTCCGTCCCTGTCCAGAGTGTCGGCATACTCATCCTCGGTCATTCCTAGGGTGTCCATGTAGATCTTGGCGCCCTTCGTGGGAGACAGCACCTTGTACATCTCGACGATGAAGTCCCTGGTTAGAGGGACTGTCCCGATGGATGCGTTCATCATGGACGTCGCACGGGGGTATACGGTGGCAGTGACGTTGGCGTTTCCGGTTTCCAGGACTTCCGGGGCATCGACCGTAATGCGGTTCAGTGCGCACAGGGTACCCTTGGAATTGCGGAAGTCCTTCAATACCTTGATGGGCTCGGACAACCCGACCTTCTTCAACTGCTTCTTCAACTTCTTGTAGGCCTTTTTGACCTTTGTTTCGTCCTTGTCCTTCAGGATGGTGTAAATCTCGGGGGCGCCGAAGTTGATGAACGGGTATCCCATCGTGGTAATGACCGGTTCATCCCACAGTACCGAAGAGTTTTCCTGGGCGAACCCGAGCGGGACTTCCACCTGTCCCAGTTCTCTGGTCCTGGGACCCGCGGTGTACGTGGTTCCGCCGGTCAGACCGGTATGCGGGATGCCGTCACCAGACTTGCCGGTGGACCTGGTGATGTACTTTCCGCTCGCGGTACGGTTGGAGAGGATGTCCTTGATGACGTCCTGGGTAACGCCGGGTACGAAACGGACAAGGAACTGCGCATTCGGGGTATTGTTCTCGATATCCTGCTCGACCAGCCTGACCGCATCGGCAATCTGGTCCCTAGAACCGGCGTGATTGAATATTTCCATCAACACCTTCTGGGGGACGGCAATGCGCCTTGACTGGGAAGCGCTGTTTCCGACAGGAATATCGGAGTCAGTGCTTGCGTTTTCCTTGATATCGAGTTCGGGTTCCGTGGCACCGTCGTCCTTTTCAGTTTCAGTGTCTTCCTCTTCCCCTGCGATTTCATTCAACTCGGAATCCAAGTCGGCGTCTGCGCTTTCTTCCGGTTCGGAAGCAACGACACCGGATACATCCTGTGCCGATTGTTCCCTATTGATTTCAGGTGATGCCTGTGCTATTGCCGGTTCGCTGTCCGGTTTCTTTTTTTCGGGTGCTCCGGAAATCTCCGTTCCCGGTTTCTGGATATGCGGGGTTTCCTGTTGCTGGACAGCCGCACCGGTTCCAGTCGGCTCGGGTTCGTCACCGGTTCCGGACTTGACGTCGTCGAGGGAAGGTTCCGCGGCGTTCTCTATCCCGGTACCGTTGGTACCGGATGAAATGTCTGCATCGTTCGGTTCCGTATCGGAAACTTGCGGTTCAGGTTCGCGGGGAACATTGCCGGTATTGACCGGTTCTTCCTGCTCGGTCGCACCTTCATCCGGCTTAGCCGTGCGGATGCGGCGCCATTGACTGTTGTTTCCGGTTTTTGACACAGTCCCTGCTGCCGGGGAGGGAGACACGTCGACCTTCGGGGCGACAGTCGTCTTCGGAGCCCAGTCCGGTATGGCAGGTTCGTCACTATACTTGTCCTTGAAATCACCGGCGATGAGCGATACCGTTTCCGGATCCGGTACATGGTCTCCTGAGACAAATACGCGTTCACATAGGTCGGCCAGTTTAAGCAGATAGTCGATACGCAGGCCGAAGATCTTTTCCTTGGCCTTTTCCTGCATCTGCTCGGACAGTCCGGACGTGGAGTACAACCTGGAGGACGGTACCTGCGACATGATGATTGCATTCACGGATTTGGGGGAGAAGTCCTTGATAAAGAGGCCAAGTATGGAGACGACCCTGTTCATGTACGGGGCATTATTGATGACCGCATCCCATATCGGGTTCGACACGGTTTGGGCGGATGCTGAATCATCCATTATGGTCTTCAATGCGGCATAGAACCAGTTGGCGTAATCCTTGGGTGAATTCAGCTTACCGGGTTCCAACAGGCGGTATGTAGACAACAGGTATGCAGCGAGCTGTACGTATTTTCCGTCACCCGAAATCAGGTCGTTGATTTTGCCAAACACGTCACCGCTTGATGAGGATATCGCATTGAAGAACTTGTCGATGACTTCCTGGTCACAGCCGGTATGCACCATCTGCCAGTATAGCGGCTTGCAGACTGGCGACAGCGACTCGGCTGTGTTCGGAAAATGACAGTCGAACATGGGATTCTTGTCCAAATCTTGGTTAACCAGGCTAAACGGTGCGGGTTTTGACATATGTGACCTCTCGCTGAACTCCAGTTTATACGCGTGGAGGCACATCCGTATCTAAAATGGGTGTGTCAGGTAGCATTTAAATATTGTCTGGAATATAAACTACCCGAAAAGAAACTCGATTAAGGATTATCACAATGCGCGTACGTCCTATCACCGAAGCGATTAATACATCTAAGAAGGACATTGAGGGGCTTAGTGGAATACTTGCAAAACTGCACAACCTTGCGGTAGTCTTCACCAAGCGGAAGGATGACTCCCCGGTGTACAGGACCAACTATTCTGTCGACACGCTGCGTTTCCCTCCTTCGTTGGCGTCTGTAATCTATGCAGCGTTTCACAAGGATGAAGATCGGGACTACTTCGGGCTCGTTGCTGAAGCCGTGACCGGGGATATCTCCCGTGAAAGTAGGCGCGATGTTGCGAAAGAGGCCGGTCTCCGGTACGACCCTGCGACAGCTCGTATAATCCCTGTTTCCGCTAAGTATGATTCCACGAACGAAAAGATAGCCCAGGCTGAGGATGCTAGACGTACGCCAGATTATAACCGTACGTTCGTGAAGGAGGCCAGGAAGTATATTGCCCACATACTGAACAACCCGGAGGACTTGAAGGATGCCGGTACCAAGTTTGGCACATATCTGTTTGACTTGTTGAGCCACATGGAGGATGGCCAGAACAGTACCCCCCTCGTGGATGACCTTGGCCACATAATGAAGGTGTATGGTGCCGAATACCGTACCGAGTTGTATTCTGATAAGCCGCTGTCCGTGGAAAGCTATGACGAAGAGGGTAATCCCCGGAAGAGCTATCTGGCGCCGAAGGCGAAACAGGTTACGATGGCGGAAATCTATACATACATTGCATGTCGCATGTCCGAAAAATATGGAAGCGGCATCATGGAACAGTACCGAGATGCGACATCTTCAGATGCTGACGGTAAGACAAGTTTTGACTTGCAGGATACTGCCGGATACATCAGGGACTGGGTTGAGGGTGAAGGATTGCCCGATGAGAGGGAGTATCAGACAGGTGAGGGAAGGAGCGAGTATGTCGCGCTTGACCTGAAAAACCCGGAACTTGACCTCACGGGTGCCCCGGTTGCTCCGAAATCGTTGAAGCAGCTCTTTGCAAAGGATTGCGATGCTTTCCGATTCAAACGCGAGAAGGATACCATCAACGATCCTCAGATTGTTGATTTTGGATATACCCTTATGGCCAAGGTCTTGGCAATCAAGCCTGAGTTCCGTGATAAGAAAGAAGGCGAAAGTGACAATGAATATCGTGAATATCGCATGGACGTGATGCATGATGCCATAAATGCCTTTATTGGGGGTTTGGTCCATGATGTCAACCGGGCTATTGAGGTACGGAATGGTGCCCTTGCCATGTTGAAGGAGATTCGTGGAAAACAGGGGGACAATGCCCCGGAAATGGGAGCGATTGATAATATTATTAGGAATGTATTCCAGGATACCGGAACAGACGAAGTAACACCGGGTGTGTCCGGTACAGGTATGGAGATACTGCTGCGTAAGACTAGTGTAGCAGCTGGTGAAATCACTACCCGTGTTCTCCGTGCGGTCAAGCGCTTCCCCGGTAAATACAAGGTGATTGACGACAACAAACGTACCGGGAACATAACCATTGAGATTGCGGGAGATAAGGTCGATATCAATCGAAATGATCTGGCTGCCGCGGACGAGTATGTATGTCCTACCCTCTTTCCGTTTATGGATACAACCAGCTCGTTTACAACATACGCCGTGTGGCGGGGAATTGCCCCGTACAGCCGAGTTGTTGACAATAAGCTGGAATATCTCAATGATGAGGATCCTGAACTGCATGAGGCAAGACGCACCGAGGGCGAACAAATTGTCGGCAATGCGTTGGGATCGGTTGTCGAGCGTAATCCTGCGGTTGCACTTAGCGGAACTAAGGAGTTCACTGAGGTCCCCAAGATGGACAAGGGTGAATTGGTGCAGATGCTACCAAAGGAACATGGTGGTACTAGCAAGGAAAACATGAATGCTGCAATTGCCGACAGACTTGATGAGGGAACATTGCATGCATATGCCATCATGGCCAATGTCGCGGAATATGACTATCAGTTGAATACGCTGATGGGAATGTCGGTGACCCAGGAAGGTGCCCCCGTACGTTATGCATTGCGTGACGTGCTTGGAAATATGGCCACGCTTGCATCTAACAGTTCACCGGAGGATATCGTTGAGAAGATCACCGAAAGGGCCATTGAATATGCATCGGTTATTTCGGCGAATGGTCTGGATGTTGCTGTATCTAATCCGATTTACAAAACTGACGAAGATGGCAATGTTGTCTATGAGACTGATGCCAATGGTAATGTGAAGATAGATCCGCGGACGGGAAACCCGTCCCCAGTTGTCGATGTAAAGAAGTCCGAGTTGAACGAAGAGTGGCTCAAGAGCACCAAGATGTTGGGTAAGGAATACGGCGTGGAACTTCTTGATTCCCTCGCCGGGAAGAATGTGCCGGGAAGCATCGTTTCCGCATATGGGGATGATAGGCAGGCTGCGCTGGTGGCTTTCCGGTCCTTCCTTAATGACCTGACTGACGCCGCAAACAAGTTCGTGACTGGCTACGGGTATCATGGTCTCGATGTAAGCAACGTGTATACGGGCGGTAAGTATACCGACGGTAACCGCGTGCTGGTCAACCTCGACACGCAGAATATGACACCGATTACTCGGTTTGCTGATCCGAACGGGGTCATAGAGAGCAGCCGCGCAACCGAACTGTCGTTGATTAAGACGGCAAGTTACATCCTATCTTATTCGACTATTGGCGGTGGGCAGAATTCCCTGATGCAGATGTTCAAGCGGAACTGGCAGCTTGCACAGGAATCCGGCAAGTTGTTGGAACGTGTTCCGGTGAAACCGGAAATCAAGGACAGCCTGGTGAAGGAGGCTACTGGGGCATTTGCCAACCTGGGCCGTAAGTATGCACATCTTGGGATGGTATACGCCAACATCTATGCACTGCTTGCAAGTCTCATCATTGATGGGCCCGTTACCACAAACGTCAAGCGCAGTCTCATGCGTGGCGTAGACGTAAAGGACATTAAGTCCAGGGTCAAGGAAGCAGTATATGGAAAGCAAACTTTCAAAAAGGTAATGAATTGTTTTGAGAAGGTTCGGACGTTGACTGGGAACGGCAAGTTGCTGGAAGACATTTCCGATGCGTTCAGGGGAACGAGTGTCGGTGACCAGTCCGAACACATGGCGTATGCCGAATTGGCATCCAGCGCCATTAAGGCCATGGATGACATCAGGGATATCAACAGCCTCAAGACGGAAGTTGCCAAGTTCTTCCATACTAATCCTAGAAAGCTTTCCGAAATGGGAGAGAGTGATACTGTGTCGCTCGGTGACGTTGATGAAGCCGAAACCGCTACAGGGTTCAAGGAACGCGGTATCGATGAACTGGTGGGTGATTCATTGCCTAATTGGAAATCCGATAACTCCGGTGTTTACAATGGACTGACCGGTTGTCTTGGCTTTGACACTGTTCGCGTTGGTAACGCAGATAGCGATACCATAGCCATGAAACCGCTGAGTTCCAGTGAATATGCATTCACTGGTCTGGATCGGGATGCGATGGAAACGTGTGCACATCTGGTTCAGTCTGCGCGTGATGACCGTAAGGAGCAGGGTGAACGCATCGGAGATACACTTACTGACACCATGGCGATATCCGAACGGATGTCGTGGGTTGATGAGTTGATTGACTTCATCGGAAAGAACTACATGGAATCCAGGTTGAAGCTGAATTTCCGCCAGACCAAAGCTGGTATCATGACTGATAGTGAGAGTGCTACCGAATGGAGCAATCTGGTTGACAGTATCGTGTCCGGTATACGTTCTAGGTGCAGCAAGATTAAGATTGCAGAAACGGCGCCGGCCCGGTATGAACTGACCAAGTTCCTTGATGATGTTATCGGAAACGTTGTTACCGGCGTCGGTGCGGCTGGTTTGCCGTTGAAGACCATTTCCATGATCAGTACGGCATTTGCGCATGCCATTATCCGCCTTGGTGACATGACATTCTCCGAGGCAGTTCCGGGTCCGTTTGCCGGGAAAACTACCCCGGTGTCAAAGGTTCCTGAATCCATGCAGCGCGTTGCGGCTGAGCGTTCTCGTGAAGGCAACATGAACTCCGATGAGAATGCCGGCGACCTGCTTAATGCTGCCCGCGACAGTGCAGTATCGGATGAAACATTGGCAAGCGAACTTGATACATTGTATCATGACTTCGGTATGGGTGCTACTGAAGGTGCAAAACGTAAACTGGACTATTTTGCCAGCCAGCTCCACGCAAACTACAACAAGTTGCATCGTGCCGAAAGCGATATCAATGTTGGTATCGCACCCAATGACTTTGCCGGTCAGATGTATGGGGTGATCCTTAACTCTGAAAGGGAAGGGGACAATACATACAGCATGGTGAAGAGGGTATGTAAGCGGTTTGCGGATAATTATCCGGATGAAACCCTTGGTGATTTTGCTGAAAAACTCGGCCTGAATGGACAGATTCACAATGGCCCATATGCAGGCAAGACCTACATTGAGTTGGCGTTCGGGTCTAACCTTGTCAATGAAATGCTCGGCATGAAGCTTGAGCGTGTCATCGGTAGCCAGAAACGTATCGATGCATTGGTCAGGGCAATCCGTTACCAGATGACCGATATGCTTATGGACAACAGGTCCTTCGGGCCAATCCGTAAGAATAATCCGGAACTGGTTGACCGCGTAGCCGATACCTTTTTCAAGCTTGCGGGCAACTTGCAGGGTGGTTCCGCGGCTACCATTTTTGCCGCACTCGACCCGGCCGAACGTAATGCCGCACATGATGCGCATACCAGGAACTTGCGTGATGCAATGAACATGGATGCGACGATTGGCGCGAAGTTCGATACCGACGAGGACATCAAGTCGCTGACTGGACAGTATCCTGATTCCCGCATCAACGAAACTGAGCTGAACAAGATCTTGGAAGAGATTATTTTCCCGGATGGCGATAGCAAGGAAGAGAAGGATGCTGCTGTGAAGGATGGATATGATAAGCTTGACCTCTTGGTTGGAGGCGATGCCGTCAACCTTGTCAAGAACGCACTGGCAAGCGATTATGCCAAGGAATACATATCCAGGAATAGTACGGTTAACGGTAAGAGCATATTCAAGGAAGCCATTGCCAACTCCATAATTTCGCTGTTTGGTTCCACCCCTCGTGAACTTTATGCGGCTGCCGAAAAGTTGCAGAATGCTGAGGCCGACATATACGGAAAACTGAGGTCTTCCCTGTATGACATCTATGTAAACCGCAAGTCGTCCACGCCGGAATCTGAACGGAAGGCTGAACGTGCCACCGACTTCGTGAAGAGCGCAATGAATCCGTTTGGCGAGCGGTATATTGAAAATGTCATGGAACTGCTTGATTCCGACCGGTCCGGTGAACCGCAGAAGGTTATCTGGGGCGTCTTGAGGAAAACTCGCCTGTCAAGGGACCCGGAGGCGAAGGCGATTGCCAAGTTTGCGGAACAGTCCGTGCAGGCGAAGAACATGCCGACCCGAGGTGTTGGGAAGAAGGTGCGCGAGGTTGCCCAAGGGCTTGGTCTCCCGACTGCCGGTAGCATCAACACGCTCAATTCCCAGAACCGTCACGTCAGGGAAGTCGGTGGTTCTTTCGGTACGCCGTTCATCACTCAGAAGAATGAAGAGGCCATGAGTGGTAATATGCGGACCGTGGCAAAGGAACTTGCCAAGTTCAATGTTGCTTCATCCGATGCAATGAAGGTTGCGTTTGGATCTAAGTTGAAACAGGAAACTGGTTTCAAGGGCAGCATCAAGGACTTCTGTCAAGAAGTTAATGATAAGTTCGAGGAATACGCAACGCAGACTGGAAAGAATATTGGTGACACTGATACGCGCAAGCTATTGTCGGATGCTGTCCGTAGGGAAATTCAGACTGCCATTGCCATCGATTATGCCGGTGACCGCAAGAACTACGATACCGCTGCCTTGAACAAGCAGTTCAGTGGTGCAATCGGTGCTTTGGCCAAGGAGGCTGGAAAGATTCCTCGACATGGCGAACTTGACGAAACTGCCATCCGAACAATAGCTGTTGCCGGCATACCGCAAATCGAGATGATGTATGACGACGAGGGAAATGATGTTGGTAAGATTAGGATTGGTCGTGATGAACCGGTCTCTATAGATAGTCCTATTGCCCGCCAGCAGATGAATGTCATCGTCAACAGGGCGGAGGATATGATTCACAAGTCGGTTTTCAATGCGGATGGTGACGTGACACCAGAAGGTAAGATGGCCATTGCGAATGTGGTCAAGGAAAACACCTCCCCCGTCGATCCTAAGATTACCACCAACTCTATCGTGGATATCGTGATTCGTATCATCCAGAGGTCCATGGATGGTGATACTGGCAAACCGTGGATGGCTGGTCCAGTCAACGGCAAGTACATCCGAATGTACACTGACCCCAACGGCAACGAATTCAGGGCCGAATTCACACGTGACCGTATTGAACGCATCGTGTCCGGTATTATTGGTGGAAAGTACAGTGACTCTACGGTTGACGATATCAGGCGTGAAATCAAGCAGTACCTCATCCAGACAAAGGGTACGGTCGTTGGTGAACTGCCCATGACCGAGAGAAAAATCAAGAACGACATCCTGGCCAAGATTAAAAATTGGGCCAAGGCGATGGTTGCTAGCGGTGGGCATAACGTCAGGTTGAGTAAGGATGGAATGGAAGTCACGTGGCTCAACCCGCCGACAAAGTCTCCGACTGACGATGGAGACAGTGTTGTTGCCCGAGGGAGGCAGAAGATGGTCCAAAAGGGGAAAATTCGTTCCCGAGTGGCACCCTCTGCCCGTAAGGCACCGGCACAAGCACCCGCTCCGGAAAATGTGGCACCGCCCATGAAGCCGGACAAGTCGAGTGGCCCTGCCAGGAAGTCACCGGATGGTTCCACCGAACAATAATAAAAAATCCCGCCAAATGGCGGGATTTTTCAATGATGCATGAACAGATTAGTCGCCTTCGACAATCCAGCCCCCGGGAGTGGGCATGAAGCTTCCGAAGTCACCCTCGGTTTCTTCCCCGTCGCCAAAGTCACCCTGCTCCATTGGAGGCATGGACAAGATGTCGTTGAAGTCGATCGGGTTTTCGCATTCTTCACCCAGCTTGGCAAAGTCCGGGAGCATTTCACGGAAGTCATCGGCGAGAAGGTCGCTGTACGTTACAAAGCCGTCGGTGTCCTTAATCCACTTCTTGAGAATTTCCAGGTCGCTTTCCTTCAATTCGGCATCGAAGGAGAACCGGTTTTCCTTTTTCATGTTCTGCATGATTTCGGCAGCGGCCTCGGCGAGTGCGTTCTTACGCTCATCTTCTTCCAGGGCCTCCTCGAACTGTTCCTTGCTGAACATCCGGTTGACATCGAAGAGTGTGATGTCGTTGATGGTTTCCTTTCCTTCGAAAAGGGCCAGGAACTTGGGGTACTTGGGTAACTGCTTGATGCGGTAGTCCTTGCCGTTTACGGGTGGTTCAACCTTTTCCTTGTAGTAGAATACCTTGGTGAATTCGGTAAGTTCGTCACAGGCACCCATCTTGCCGCGGAGCACCTCGAAATCGTCATAATCAGGTTCGGTTTTGTCTACGACTTCATCCAGGGTGGGAAGGTCAAGTGTGTCAAATGTGAGTACCTTTTTGGTGACTTCACCTTCATGTGGATTGCCGTTTTCATCGATCAGCACCTCGACAACGCGCTTGGTCGGGGTAATAGGCTGGTTGTTTTCCATTTCCATAATAAAAATCCTCGGATTCATTTCCGAGGAATAAACTACATTAAAGTTCGGCAATTAGCGGCGGAACACCCAGTAGTCGACCCCGGTAACCGCCTTGAACATCTTAAGTGCGCTTTCGCAGTTGGCTGCTGCGGTAGCGATGAGGTTTTCACGGACAACGTCTGGACGTTCACCGTTGCCCATGCTCTGATAACCATCGGCGCCGGCGTATAGACCCGTATTGCACTGTCCCTGGCGTGCCCTGTTGAAGATGTCCGTAATCTGGGTCGCAATCGGGCCGGCTTCCATCTGTGCACGGACGGCTTCAAGACAGGCATTGAATGAATCCAGGTCAATTGATTCCCCGGCAGCGGGAGCGGCATCGCAACCTCCGGAGGTGGCATATCCGACATCCATGGCGGCATTGGCCTCGTTTCCTGGGATATCGCTCATTGCGCTCCCCATTGCATAGCCGTAGAAACCGGCACGGCGCCGTTTGGGACCATTGCTCTCGATGGGATGGGTGATTCCTCCGGAATTCTTGCCCGAATTCACGACATTGTTGACAAACGTGTCTTTCTTGGCCATGATACAACCTCTTGGAGATAGTTTATACCTGAGAGGAAAGTATGAAAGACGTATATGCCGTTATCGGGGTGCCCAGGAAGGCCAGCGACGAGGAAATCCATGCCGCATACAAGAAGCGTGCGCGTGAACTGCATCCGGACCATGGTGGAAGTCTGGAACAGATGGCGGAACTGAACGAGGCATATGCCAAGATAAAGACGCCTGAGCTGCGCCGGAAGTATGATGCGTCGCACTCGTTTACGAGCACGATGGCCACATGGAGCGCGGCCATGGGCAAGTCCGACGTGGCCAAGAATTTCGGGAATGCCCCTACCACGAGCGATCCCCGCAAGGTGGACGGGACGGATGTTCCGGTGAATGTGGAGATTTCAATGGAAACCTTCATGAAGGGTGCGCCCATCATGACCGTAAACTACATGGTCGAACACGAGTGCCTGGAGTGTTCCGGTACCGGCGGGGACCACCTGGAAACGTGTCCTAACTGTCACGGGGAACGCAATGTGCGTACGGTGACCAACGAGGGCGACAAGGTCATCAGGTGCCCGGTATGTACCGGGACGGGGATGGTGCCGGTCGGAAAGTGCGCCGTATGTGGGGGTACCGGGATCGGCGGAAAGCAGGTAAGCCATTCCTTCCATTACAAGAAGGGGGTGGTGGACATGGTTGTGCCGGGTAAGGGAAATGGCGGGCGTTATGGCGGTCGGAATGGTAATCTGGTGATGGAATTCCATCCAAAGGCTACCGAGCACCTGAGTTTTGACGGTGATAAGTTCCTGTATGTCCATAACATACCGGTCGAGGGCTTTATCCTGGGGCATTCAGTGGAAATCGACTATCCCGGCCCCCTCATGGTAAAGAAAATACCTCCTGGCCAGTTATATAGTTATCGGGATACCGTAGAAAATTTCATGGGAACTGGGTATCCATGTGAATTCATCTTCATGCCGGCGGGTGAAGTTGATCCTAAATCCATCTGGAGAAGCATGGAAGAACTTTCAAAAGCAAGAACGGATATAGTTTCCGACTAAGCGAGGTTTTAAATATATGAGCAAGAAAATCAGTCTCACGATTGCCGAAAGGTACGACATTGTCAAGTATGCCCACCAGATCCCCTCCACGAGGGTGACCTACTTCTCCTTCCCGGAATTCCTGGAAGTTATCCAGATTACCGACGAGGAAGCCAAGGAATACGACGTGAAGGTGGTTGACGGCGTTGTCGAGTGCAACTGTCCCGACCGCAAGTTTGAATACGACACGGCCAGCTTCCCCAAGCCAATCATCGATACGATTGCCCAGTATGTCAAGGACGTGCAGGAACAGATTGACGAAGAGAAGAAGAACACGCCGGACCATAGTGCATCCCCGTTGTACGAAAAGATTGTCGCATCCCTGTCCAAGATTCTCTAATCTATGGTTTCCGTACCTTGCCAGATTGGTCTGAGCTCGTGCTTTGAGCAGTACAGTGTCGTCTTGACCGATGAAGATGGTTCCGACATTGTACAGTTGTTCAAGGATGAAATCGACGGTATGATGGGAAATCCGGAGCTATTTTATACTCCGGTTCCGTTCTACATCGCTACAGGGACTATTGGGAACATCCATGCGGAGATGCTAATCGTATTCGTGTATGCCGGGATACCGTTTATCCTGTCATCGCCTTATGCGATTGACGGTGCCGGTATAGGCGATGCCGTGGTGACACGCGACGGCGGTCGCCTGATAGCCAAGGTATATGGACAGAACAACCGTCACGTGTATTCTCTTGGGTACATACAGAGCGGCGAGAACCCGCTTGAGAATGCCAAGGAATTCCTGACGCATAATCTGCCCATGTCTTCACCCGACATCGCCGAGACTGTTGCCGAAGAACACATCGTCAATGCCAAGATAAATGAGCGCGTTGGTGTCATATCGAAAGATGGGGGCACCCGTCTTGAAATTTATGCATTCGATACCGACGAGAGCCGCATGATACGCACCAACAAGGATTTTGTGAAGGACCCGATTGCTGAACGCGGGATACCTGCTGGAATGCAGGAAGTCGTTGCCTATGGCGGACTTCCGGACATCATATCCATCGGCAGCATCTGTTCGACCGATGGATCCGTGTTTGATGTCTGGGTACCCAATGCGCCGGTACTGACCCGTGCCGCCAGGGGTATTTTCGAGGACGAGGTATTGCCCATCGATGCGTTTACCCTGGATACCGAGGGGGTGGAGGAATGTTATGCCATGTTCCACAGTAAACTGCGCGAACTGGAAGACGAGGCCATCGCCAAGGAGATTGAGGCCGAAAGTGACGAGGAAACTCCGCCGGAGATACCGGAAGAAGAGGATATCTAGCAAATGCGCCTGGATGGGCGCATTTTTATTGGTATTCTCACAAAAAGTAGTGGGCAGGAAGATGCCACCCTTTAGGGTGGCGTAGGAATGCCCACAAAACAACTTGCATTTTGAAAACTTATAAACTATATTGTACATGACGCTGAAAGTCTTGCTGAAATAAAAGGCACTCATCAAAAAGTCCAAAAGAGGCTTGTGGCTAGGTGAGGAAACGGTTTGATTGGATTCGGTAGCCACATACATAACGGATTCAAGATGCATTATGAGTATAGCGGATTGCTGAAATGCAGTCTAACCATCCCGGTTCGTATGCCCGTCATACCTATCGGGCAGGCCGAATGTCAACCGGCCAATCGTATGTAAGCCTTCCGTGGCAACATAGGGAGCTTTACAAGCTCACCGCCTTCAGGCGGTGCGTAGTTGACTATAAACTGCAGTTAAATATTGATGGGAATTTGTTATATGGCTTTGCGCATTCGTGAACCGGAAATCAGCCCAAAACAGGCATTAGCGAACATCAGGGCGCGTTTGGACGCGGCCATTGAGGAAGGCAAAAAGAAAGCCGGTGCTGCCCCGAAGACCGAGGCCGTGCTGGAAGGTGCTGACGTGCCGGATGACGAATATGGCGACGACCTTGATTTCTCATCTTTGGCCGAGAGTGAGCCGAAACCTACCGATACGCCGAAGGCGGTATCTGACGATGAATATGGTGATGACATATCATTTGATGAATTGGATAAGCAGGATAAACCGGCCACATCGGCTAAAGACGCAAAGCCTGCTGGCCAAGCACCAAGTGCGGCGCCGACTACTTTCAATAAGCCGCACCGCCCAAGTAAGGCTGAACAGGAACTGCTTGATAAGCAGCTGAAGGCGTTTGAACGTCAGCGTGATGCCGAGTGGAATTTTTCCGTATCTGAGATTAGTTCGGAGCTAAAGAGCCTGTTTGACCTGGCTGAGAAAAACAAGCAGTACCTGAAAGACGCCGGTCCTATCATTACTGAAAAGGAGTTGCGGTCCATTTTCTTCGCTGAATATAAGAATTATCAGGACAAGGAGCTCAAGGAAACCACGAATGCTGCAATTGCCGCGATTCCGTCTATATTGGAAGCAAAGATGCCTTGGATATTGGAACAGTTCAATGCTCGGCTTCATGGAAATGGCGAATTTTTGAAGAGTGGCTCGTTGATGCATTATTTGATTGGTGCGGCAATTCGCTCTAAAGGAACACGAACTGCGAGATTGGAACCACAAACTAACTTAGTCATTCATGACAAGTCGACCGAGGGCGGTCTTAGTCAGTTTATTCTCAATGATGATTTAGAGGAGTGCGAAGCTTGGGTTCGTGACCGGTTCGATGGGTATAATGTTCCCGATGGTGGTATAAGGGATCTTGCACTTGATATTCTGGTAATGGGAACTAACAAGCCGGAATTGGTGGATAAGCTGGGCGGTCGTACCAATATACCAAAGAAGTTTTCTGTACCGAAATATGGCAGTATTGAACGGTCCGGGGACGATGTTGTTGTTCTGGGTCCAAAGTCATTCGTTGCCAATTTTTATCGGGTTTTTGAGCCATATATGGACGATGCTGACGTATCTGCTGAATCACTTGATGAAAAGATAGTACCAGTTACCTCCGTTGGTGGAAAGAAATTCCATGGTGGTATGTATGGCATAAAAATAAATGAAAATAAATACCTTCCGATTATCAACAGGCTGGTGCAGGAGGGAGCGATTGTACCGATATCCTTTGGTGTTGGTAAAGTATCCACAGACCAAATCGGCAAGAACGATGATGGCGGTGATAAAAACCGGGCAGGCGAAAATATCCTGACACATCGTGATGATGTAGGTATGTCTGTTATAAATGCGAATGTTGGTGAACGGAGGGCCGCATCTGGTCTTAGTCAACTGCTTAATGGACCTGGCGCCAGGAAGGTTGCCCAGATGTCCGGTACAGAAGATATCTTAAACGCTTTGACTGACGGGGACCGTGATATCGGTAAGTTGTCGAAATTCTCTGCCGGGGTTATCAAATGGCTTTGCGATACGCTTGGACGAGAATACACTACCAAGACAGTCAGTGGAATATCTTCGGTGGCGGTTTCCGGGGAACATTCAATTATTGCGCAGGCCAGCAAGAGCATTGGTCTTGATACCGGTACTCGTGCAGTGCTCATGGCCGCAGTCATTTTCAATAATGCAATGGTCTTGCACACTAAGGATACGGTAGTGGGCAGTGACATCAGTGACATAGGTTCCATGACGCCGGCTGAAATACGCAAGAATGCAATGCTTGATGTACACCTGGATGAGCTCGCTCGTAAGTGTTATGATGCTTTGGGTGATGGGAACACAAGTGGGGCGTTAGTTGCATTTGGTCGTGGGTACCTTGTATACATGATGGGTGGGTTGTTTGAGATACAGACCAAAACACCGTCGTTGATAAACAACGCATCCCGTTTCGCATCCATAATGGGCACAAAGCCAATGAATCGCGGGATGATTCATAGTTACATCATGCAACTAAGTCCTTCCGATGTGGTAAGCATGGCTAGACGCCTTGAAGATGCTGCATCGGAAATCATGGTGGGTCAGGAAGGTGGTAAGGTGGTATATGGTGACATGTATCCGGAATGCAATGTGTCAATGTCTGAGCTGAATGAGTGCGGTATTTTGCAGTCCGTTGCATATATAACCGATATGGATCCGATTGAGTGTATTTGCGATACCGCCGAAACTGTATGCGGAATGGAGCCGGGTACGTTGACGAAGTACCTTAATGAGCTCAAGACATGCCAGGATAAGGCCGCCATTGAACACGGCGCCAGGGAAATCAATTCTAGGGGAAATGGAGTTGTTGACCTGCATATGAGCGATGCCGGCAAGGAGCGTGTCAAGGAGGTCCCGGTGGGAACTCATATGGCAGCCAAGGCAAAGATGCCCACCAGGCCAAATATTCAGAAGATAGGACGCAACCGTTTCTAGTGGAGCGCAAGTGAGTAGGTTCAATCCGACATATGATACCTATTTTCAGGTAGGTGACAATGGCGTGACCCATAGTGTTGCCAGGGACCTTCCCATTTCCGAGTCGTCCTTTGTCGCATTTAAAATCTCTCTTTCCGAACTCTATGAAATCGCGAATCCGGAAATGACGGTCACCGTGGCGGTCACATCCACCAACATGCTCGGAAATGAGCTCGGGATGCTTGGGCTCTATGAAATGAGCGATTGCAACTGGATAGGCAGTGACCCGTATTCAAAGGTTGATGGCAAGGTAAGCGTAAGCCCTATAGCGGTCAGCGATCCGATAGCCGACTGGGATTGTGATGGCCGGCCCGATGAGAACCCACCGGAGGGGTATGCCGGTAAATATGTGGAATTTATCATTCCGGCATCCGTTGTCGGCAGATGGAAACGACACAACCTACCACAGGTGTCCTTGGCACTGTATTCCTATCGGGATTTCGAGCTTGGTGGCATGCTGATGGTTGGTTCCAATGAATCGACAAGTCCGGATGACCGGATTTGGATTGACATAGAGCAGGGCGAGGCGCCCGTCATCGAGCCGGTAAATGTCAACATCACTCCGTCCAGCATCGTTCCTGATGGTCGCGCCACTATTACCATCGCCGATACCGACAGGACATTTGCTGTGGGAATTGGCGACTTGGTTGTCACGATTGACGGGGAGCCGGCAACAGTCTTGTCGGGCAACGAGACTTCATTGAAGATTGTCGTGCCCAGTATTCCGGACAAGGTGGAGGGCATGACCGAACTGGTGATTTCCGACATTGACGGCAATCAGGTAAGCAGACCGGCGAGGGTGTACTACGACGCATCGGCTACCAAGCGTAACAAGTTCTTTACGGATCCGTCACGCCCAGGACGGGAAGATGAGCGCGTTAGCCACACCGCTATCTACAACAGGGACCTTGGCTTCAATAATTTTGTTGAGATTACGGATGAGAACAGTCTTGTCCAGAATATCTACAATATCCTCCTTACCAGGAAGGGTGAACGTCTATTTAACCCGGACTTCGGTACGACCATCGAGGAGCGGGTGTTCAGCATAATGAATGCCGATGACGAGATCAGCATATTGCAGGAATGCTTTACGGCAATCCGCGAATATGAACCAAGGGTATCGGTGGACTATGATGCAAGCCATGTCGAAATAGATTATGACAGCAATACCATCCAGGTAATAATCGCCGTAGTCCTCCCTGATGGGAACTCGGACTATATCGTCCTTCCGTTCAAGAGCAGAGGAAATCTCGTCAGATGATGCTTGGGCAGCAAGTCGCCACCAACACCCACCTGGTCTACGTGGACGACTACAAGACTGGGTGGAGGGAAGTTGGGCTGCGCCTAGGCATATGCCGTGAGGACGGTACCCCAAACGAGGGAACCTACATAATGGAGGCCCGGTACAACAATTCTAACGGTGTTTCCATGCCGGCGATGCGTCTGGACGGCAAGAGCGTCGAGGTTTATGTCGTGGATGGTATAGTTGGCAACGTAAAGGACCCCACATCACTTGCAGAGGCACTCAATCATTTTCATGTTCCCACCTTGGATTTTGGGAACTACAAGTTTTCTGGAAAGTTCAACACGGTTCCGGAAAAGCCAAACATGGTGTATGACAAGATGCGCCGTGGAATTACGTTCAGCAATACCCGTATGAAGGACCTTCGTGGCATCCATGATCTGATGGTCAGGATAGATTTTGACGATGGAAAGTTCATGGAGCCGATACTTAGTCGCTACGTTTATACGGTAAGCCAGATGCCTCGCAAGAAGAACCGCGGGATACCGGTAATCGGGTATTTCGACCTGGAGGAATACCTGTCAGTACTGAGGGACCCTAGGTCGGCCATGTTTCATCCCGCCGGTGTGACAAGCGCACTCATGTACATTGAACCTGGACAGACACCCGGTAGGGTTGTGTTGAAGGATATTGCCGAGAATGGCGCATGCATATTGGCCCTGGAAGGCTTCAAGTCGGTACTGGACGTTAAGAAGGCCAATGCGTTCAGGCCAATCGTTGTCCTGAGCATGACCCCGTTCAAATTGCCGGAAAGTTCCAATTTCCCGTGGCACAAGGTGACCTATGGGAAGTTCAAGGTTTTCTGCACCCCCATGATGGGCAAGATGGACATGTGGGAGCATGTCCAGGGAGGGGTGAACCTACTGTCCAGGATGACATAGGTGTTGATAAGTTGTTGATAGTGTGGATATTTTTGTTATTTAGCAGTTGACAGTTTGAAAATAAGTAGTTAAATTTCAGTTGAAAGAGAGGTATCTCATGGCAAAGAAAGCAGCAAGTACAGCAACAACAGGCGTGCAAGTCGCCCCAAATTTCGGTTTCTTCCGTAAGTTGAAGACAGGCGATAAGTACCTGGACCACAATAAGAAACGACCGGAATATGGTTTCATCAACAGCGGTTCCTATGCGTTTAACGCGGCCCTGTCCGGTGACGTATATCAGGGTTTCCACATGAACAAGTTCTTCATGGCGGTTGGTTTCTTTGGAACCGGTAAGTCCTTGATAGCCAAGCTGAACTTTGCCCTCGAACTCATGAAGCAGGGATACTACATCTTCTGGTATGATACCGAAAACGAAACCACCGAAGAAATGCTCATCGAGAACTTCGGCTTTATCCCAGGCCAGTTCGAAATCGTCCGTATGCACACGGTCGAAGAATTCCACCACAGTATGTCCATGCTCGTCAGTCAGCTTGAAGAAGACAAGGGCGAGAAGTTCGAGAACGAGCGTAAGTGCGCCGTCGTGCTTGACTCTGCCGGCGGTCTCTTTACGAACAAGGGCGTGGATGATGCCCAGAAGGGTGCTGATAGCGCCGACATGACAAAGGCCAAGAAGTTGAAGGCCTTCTTCACCGACATGACATTCCGTTGCGGCGAACTCGGCGTTCCGATGTACATCACGAACCACAAGTATTTGAAGCCGACCAGCTACGGCAACCCGGAAGAAATCGCCGGCGGTGAAGGCGCCAAGTATTTCGCCCGTGTTATTTTCGACCTCACTACTGGATTTGAAGTCGTTTCCGCGACCGACAAGACCAAGCTCGGTCTTATCCTGAACGTGAACATCAAGAAGAGCTGCTTTGTCCACGTCGGTACCAAGGTCAAGATGTACCTTGACTGGAAGACCGGTCTGAACCCGTACTACGGTCTCCATGATATCGCGAAGGCTGCCGGCCTCCTGGAAGCATACACCGCCTCCAAGTTCCCGGATGTTCCGCCTCCTGCTGGCCGTATCGGCAATGCCGGTGCCTGGGTCATCAAGGATCCGCGCAAGCCGCGTTCCGAATGGATTGCCTGCTTGAACAAGGACCTCCACAAGGCGGAAACCATCGGTACCATCCTCGACCCGATTAACGACTATGTTCACGAGACCTTCAAGAACAAGTCTCTCGCGGACAAGCTCGGCGAGAATGGCATCGACGAGAACGTAAGTCTCGAAGTGGACGAGGAAGCAGTCGAACGCAACCTCGAAAGGGCCAGGAAGGAATCCAAGAAGAAGGCTGCCAGCATGGCGAAGGCCCTCGGCGAAGAGGAAGAGGCACCGGAACCGGAAACCGCGGCGATGGTGGTCTCAGACGAAACCGCCGAGTAAAAATCTCGTAAGTCGAAAAGAGTCGGGACTTTCCCGACTTTTTCTTTTATTTTTCTTTCGGCGCAAGATATTTTTGCTATATTTTCAGCATACAGAATTTTAGTTCCCAATCATTATGTCAGATACAGTAATCGAAAACACAGTACCACCCCCTTTCCAACCGGCAGCGCCGGTACAGATTCCAGCACAGCAGGGGGCGGCTCAGGATGCCTTGGCGGCATCCCTACCTCCAGCCTGGGACCCAACATCAAGAACCGTACCGGTCATCCAACTCAGTAAGGAAGACCTTGTTCTTAGGACATATTTTAACGACAATGTAATCGGCCCGAAACTGAGGGCATACATGAACCCGAAGATGTTCGTGGACCCTGTAAACCAGGCGCTCACCAAGGTCATCGGGAAGTTCGAGAAGAAATACAGCCGTAGCCCTACTGCACAGGAACTTATCCTCGGCATGGGTTCCACCGGTTTCTCAGAACAGCTTGTCCAGAAACTCGGGTATATCTGCAATACGCCGATGGTAGGCGTTCGCCAGGAATACCTCATAGATTTGATTGAAGGTCATTTCCGTGAAAGGATGACCGAGAATATCCTCATCAGCGCCGCGGAGAATGTTCATGACCGGCATGTCGATGGGATTAACAACCTGATACCGAAACTCAAAGAAGCGGTAAATTTCTCTTTACATACGAACCTCGGTCTAAATGTCTACAACGACATTGGCACCGCGCTTGCATTGTTGAAGGAACGCAAGGAATGCATCCCGTCGTCCATCAACGAAATCCGCGCCAAGACAGGTACTGTCGAGAAGGATGGTTCCATCAGGGGTGGCGGATATTACCGCAAGACCCTTACCCTCTATGTCGGCCAGCCGAACGTCGGCAAGAGCCTTATCCTCGGTAACGAGGCCGTGTTCGCGTACTCCTACGGGTACAATGTCCTTTACATCTCCCTCGAACTTGCCGAAGACTACCTGTGGCAGCGTTTGGCAGCCAACCTCTGTGATGTGGCGATGCCTGACATCCTGCAGATGACCGAGGAAGAATGCCGCGCAAAGATCGATGCAACGCTCCGTGCAAACCAGGGCGATGGTGTCCATGGAAACTTCCAGATTAAGCGCTTGAAGACCACCACCACTCCGGCTGACATCGAAATGTATGTTGACCAGTTCGAGGCTACTTTCGGTAAGCTCGACCTCCTGGTTATCGACTACATCGGCATCATGAAGCCTGGCCTATCCGCTGCCGAGCAGCGCAGCATGTATCTTGACGGTGTGGCCAAGGCCGAGCAGATCCGTGACTTCCTGATTGAACGCAATATCGCCGGTCTTTCCGCAGTGCAGTTCAACCGTATGGGTTACAATTCTCTCGATGCGGGTATCGAGGCGGTGCAGGGTTCTTCCGGTTACTCGGAAACCTCCGACGTGATGATTTCCATTACATCCGACTCCGTCCTGCGCGAATGCGGCATGTTCTACCATACTTTCCTGAAGAACCGTTTCGGTCGTAACTCCGATACCTTCCAGACAAGGTGCGACTTCATGAAGATGAAGTGGTTCGATGCCACCCAGGAAGAACTGACCCATTACCAGGAACTCCGCACTGAACAGGAAGCCTACATGGCGAACCAGGCACCCACCCGTGGCCCGCGTGCTCCCAAGAAGGACAACACCCAGCCACCGAAGGCGCCTCCCCAGGAACAGTTGCCGTCGAGACCCGGTGAACGAGTTGCCAGCATGATATAATTTTTCGGCATGAAGATTGCCGGAATAGACCCATCCATGAATTCGTCGGGCAAGGTCATAATGGACCTTGACGACGTTACGCTTGACATCAAGTCCGTGGATTACTACGGATATAGCTCCAAGTTGTGCTACCTGCATGACGAGGAGCATGTTCACATCTATGCCCTCGGGACGGACTATACCAAGCTGCCGATGATGGCCAGGATGGAACGCGCATATACCCTGCTGAACAAGGACATGGAGGATGTGAAGTATATCTCCTTTGAAGACTATGCGTATGAAGAGGCCAATGAGAAGGGAAGTAACGCGATTTTCCAGATTGGCGAGTTCTGCGGCGGGGTGCGCTATCATTTCTTCATGCAGGGCAAGGGTATCATCACCTACGGCATTCCTCAAATCAAGCATTTTGCCACCGGTAGCGGCGGGGCAAAGAAACCGGCCATGTGCCAGGCGGTTAAAGAATTTTACCCCCAGTTCTATTATCCATACTTTGACACACTGAAACAATACGAGAGCCCTCATTCGGACTTTTGCGATGCGTTCTGGATGTGCGAGATATTGCGCAACCATATCAAGTTCGATGTTCTTGGGCCGGATTCCCTTCCCCCGGACGTTCTCGCCCTCATGCGTTATACGTCCAAGCCATCGGGAAAGAAAAAGAAGTCCAGGTGCCTACTGGATTACGACCTCTCCCTCCGTTCGGACATGATGTTCGACCAGGAGGCCGCGGCAAAGCGCAGGAAGAGTGTCCGGAAGAAAGATAGTGCTCAAATGGAGTAGTTTTTCGAAGGTAACAACCAGGAAACAATTATGCTTCATCTGAACACAGATTCTAACGATCCATCCAGTGCAGTCAACCTGAGCAAGGAAGCCGAGACTGAACTCCTTGTCAGCGAAATCAACAAGTTCCTTAGTGCCCCTCCCAGATACGAGGGCGACATGGCAGTCGTGCTCACCATGCCGGAATCCTACCTCAAAAAGGCCCGAGCAAAGTTGAACGAGGCAATCCATGTCGTATACGACCGGTACAAGGACTATGGCGTGACCATGTTGACCATTCTTTGCGCGATTGAAAGCGTAGTAGAATCTGCGAAGCTCGGGCCCCTCGTGGACAACGACATCAAGCTGATGATTGCCGCGGAAAAGGGTATCGAGATTTCTGTTGACGAACTTGAACGGGTGAACGAGCAGGTGAGACGCGGTGAACTGAATTTCGACATTCCCAGACCGCAGCCCCAGGCGGAACCGGAAGAAGATGAGGATGCTGAATTCACCGCCATGATGGACATGGTAGCGGAGGATGACGAGGATGAGTAAGTTTCATTTCCCTGGACACGGCGCGGTGGTCAAGGAAATCCAGGAGACCCTGGAACGAGAGGCCGAAGAGCGTAACGAGGAAATCAAGAGCACTAGCCTGATGCTCCTCAATGCGCAGGACGGTGTCTACGGTAGCCACCAGAACCTCCCGACAGTATATAGGGAGAAGTGGCTCGCGAAGTTGCGCGAGGAACGTGATAACCCGATGCTCGGCAAGAGCTACATTTCCCGTGCGCCCGAGTACGAGACCGATGCCGATGTCGTCACCGAGGCACATGAACTTACCGACCAGGAAACGAAGGACATGTTTGTCACGGACGAGAACGGCAACAAGTACATCCCGGAAACCTACAACCCCAATGTGGATGATTCCCAGACATCCGACCTGGATGACGAGGCCAAGAAGGTCATCGACCTGGCCATTATCCAGAATGTCGCTGCCAAGTGCATCGGTTGGGATTTCGAGGATGTCATGAAGGAATGCGCCATGGCCTTCGAGGAAGAATATGGCGAGGACTTCGTGCTCCCGGACAACATGGACGAAATCGTTACCGCGGCGGTAAACGATGCCGAGATGAAGGCCAGGATTACCTACAAGAAGCCCGAAGAAACGTAAAATAATCTTTACAATCAAATTTTTTTGAAAGGCGGCCCCCAAACCGCCTTTTCTTTTGCTACATTTTATAACGGGTGCGAAGAAGTGCTCCTACTTATAAACTGTGGATAGCAGATATTAGCAGATACTAGCAGCTACTTAGCATCAAGAACTAGAAACAAAGGATAGTAAAATGGATCAGAATATCCCTCAGCAGAACAATCAATTCGGCATTGGCGGTCAGCCTCAGTTTGCACAGCCCGGTGCCGCACCACAGTTCAACTCCATGTTCGCAAACATGGGCGTTCCGGAAACCCCGGTGGGTGGACAAGCCGCCCCGGTAGACCCGAACGAATGGCAGCTCCAGTGCGATGCACAGCACGAAAGCGTCGAAGCCATCATCCGCATCCTCCCGAGAGGACTCGCGGGCGTGCAGGGCAACCTCTGGCCCCATGTAAATTGCAGAAAGCATTATCTCAAAAAGCGCGATGGTCAGCGTTGGGGTGAAGGCCCGGTCATCTGTCGCGGAAACATTCCCGATCCGAACGCAAAGTATGGCAAGTCCTATTGCCCGCTCTGCAAGGAAACCTGGGACCGTTACTACAAAATCAAGAACACTTACGGTGAGCAGCAGGCTAAGGAATCCGGCATTTCCGGAAACCTGTCCGTTGACGATATCTTCGTGAACGTCCTCATCCTCAATGACTTCGTTCACCCGGAAAACAACGGTCAGATTAAGATTTGGCACGCTAAGACCAAGCAGTGGGACAAGGTCATGGCCGCGTTGCCTGAACGCAACGTCAACAAGAATGGCCAGGCCAAGCAGCAGTACACCAGTACTGCCAAGTATGTCGGCATTCCTTGGCATGTTCTCTCCGGTGCAATCTTCCACTTGAAGGGCACCTGGGACACCACCAAGGCATGGGGTACCCATAAGGGTGCAGCCGTGTGGGATGCTTCCGAATTCGAACCGATGGCAACTCCGCTTGCCCAGAATGACGAAGGCATCATGCAGATTCTCAACCAGTGCCATGACCTCTCCAAGTACGAACTTCAGCCGAAGAGCGTCGATGAATTGGAAGGTATCACCCGTAGCTTCTATGCTGCCTACGATGGTGCTCCCGCCATGGCAGCTGATAACAATAACAACATTGCTGCCAACGGCTATCCGTCCTATCAGCAGCCGGCCCAGTACGGCCAGCAGTATGCTCAGCCGGGCCAGGGTGGCGCGATGCCGGCCTCTACTCCGAGCGCCTACGTTCCTCCTCAGCCGAAGACCACCGTCGGTAACGCCGGTGCATTCTTCAACAACCCGGCAGCGCCTAACTATGCCCAGCCTCAGCCGCAGCAGAGCGCCTATGTAGCTCCGAACGCGGGTGCCCCGGCTCCGCAGAGTGCATTCGCCACTCCGGGTGCATCCCCGGCTCCGCAGAGTGCATTTGCTACTCCGGGTGCCGTCCCTGGCGCGGCTCCGGTTCAGCAGAGCACATTTGCTACCCCGGCAGCGCCTCAGGCCAACTTCGGCGCCCCGGCACCGCAACAGGCCGCTCCGCAGTTCGCGGCACCTGCTGCCCAGCCGGCTCAGCAGTATGTACCGCCTGCAGCACCGACCCCGCAGCCTAACCAGTTCGCTGGTGCACCGGGGGTAGGCGGAACTCCGGCGGGAACCTCCATCCAGGTGGATGACGACGGCGACCTCCCGTTCTAGTATTTGTCTAGTTCGAAACGGCATCGTCCCAAGACGGTGCCGTTTTTCATTGAGTTTGTTTCATGGCTATCGATTATTCCGAAATACCTGCAAGTGTCTATGACCAGGTCATTCATGAACTGTATGGAACCCAGAACCTGAAAGATCGTTCTGACCATTACGAGTTCGTGTGCCCGGTATGCGGCGATATGCGCTTCCCGAATAAGAGGAAGGCGTGGATTTACAAGGATACCTGGAAGTACATCTGCTTCAAGTGTCCCTGCTCCATGCCGTTTGCATCGTATTTGAAGCAGACTGAACCCGAGACGTACTCCAAGCTCATCTATTCCGCGTTTGGTGCGATGCCGAGCCAGAGGAAACGCAAGGAGGAGGTCAAGGATGACCGCCCGGCGCTTCCACCGGATTCCCCGTTTGTCGATGGTGAACTGATACCCATTACGGCAAACCACCCGTTGGCCCGTGCCGGACTGGATGTGTGCAAGGAGAGAAAGATCCGTCCTGAGGTTTTCGAGAAGTGGTATGTGTGTCTTGAAGGAAATCAGTTCCTGCACAGGTATGCCAACGGCAACCTAATAATCAACCCGGAAACCGGAAAGCCGGAGGGCAATGAGTACAAGAACCGTATCATCATGCCGTTCTATCATTTCGGTGGCAAGTGGACACAGTTCGATGCCCGCGCAATCGACAAGAACAACCCGATGCGCTACCTGAACCTGAAAAATGTCCGTAGGGAAGCATACAACATCGATTTTATCCGATTTGACCAGCCCTTCTATATTCTGGAAGGTACTATCGACTCTACGTTTATCCCAAATGCGATAGGCATCGGTGGTGTTCAGCATCTCCACGAGATTCTGATGGATAACCCCAAGATTGCCCAGCACAAGGAAAACTGCGTGTTCATCTGGGATAATGACGAAGCGGGTAGGGACGGTCGCACGGCTACCTGTCACGATGGGTACAAGTGGTTTGATTGGGAAGGCATCACGGAGAAGGACATCAACGGCGAAGTCCTCAATGGATGCAACCTGCCCCTCGGGGAAGACGGGTATGTGCGACAGGAGTACATAGATGCGCGTATCCGTCAACCCGGTGGTTCCGATATTCTGTTCATGCTGAAATATGGAAATGTGGCCAAGGAGAAGTTCAAGGCTTCCATGAAAACCCGTCGCGAAGCTAATGCAAGACGCGAGGCAGCCATGACCCCGGAGGTGTACTTCTAATGCTGGATAGGCTCATCAAGAAAATGAACGAGCCCGTTCCGGAGTTCGTGAGCGAGAAGTGGGTGTCCGACTACATCCAGAAGGACGTGGAGTACATCCATAAAATCAAGCTGTGCGAAATGGTCCCGTTCCGACTTGATGAGAAGGGACACAAGATTTACAAGACATCGGTAATCAAGCACCGCGTCATGAAGTACAGGTTGATGCCTCCCTCCAATGATCATCCATTGTTCGAGATGACCCAGGAGGAGGCCATGGTCTACCTCAATATCCATAGTCCCGCTAAGTACATGAAGCATGTGCGGGCGGGGGATATAAAGGTTCACCTCAATGCCAACGGGAAGAAGCGCGTATATCGCGAGGATGCCGACGAATTCCTCCGCACCTTTGACCGTCTCTATCTACTGAAATATGTGCGCGAACCGTTGCTCTTTACAGATGCTGCGCTCCTGTTCGGCTTCAAGCTTAGCAACATGAAGTTCATGATCAAGGCCAAGAGGATTGAAACCGAGCCGCGTAAGAAGTACGAGGTACGCAAGGTTAGTCATGAAACCCTGCTGAAATTCGCACAGGAAAGGGTGGCAAATGGGCACAAGTTCAGACGTAATCCAATCCCGGAATACATGCCGCGCAGTATTGCCGAAATCTACTGTGCTGCAGTTCCCGAGGCCCGTAATGCCGTCCGTGGGAAACTGGTCAAGTGTGAGCAGTACACTACCCCGGATGGGAAGGTGAAGTGGGGAATAAGCAAGGCAAAGCTGGATTCCCTGATTAGCAAGTGCTGGCGCGGGCGTTGCTACGGAAGCGGAAAGCAGCCTTACTACAATGCCAGACAAATCGAGTTCATATTTGGGAAGAGCCAGGCATGGATCGATACTTTTATACGTGGTAAGTGCCCTCTGGTGGACAAGTATGGCGACCGCGTGGAAAAGAAGGAAGCCTTCAACAAGATATGCGGATGGGAGAAGAAGGCGGTCGAGGAAATCATCGCGTCAGGTGTCGAGTATTGTCCGGTAATCCGCATGGGCAAGACCATCAAGAATCCTGAGCCGAAGCGCTTCACCACTCCGAAGCCGAAGACCGTTATTACCCACAGCGTCGTTGACATCATCGAGAGTGCATTTGACAATGCGTATTCCGAGCGGGAATTCGCGAAGGAACAACATGCCCGCGATATAATCAAGTTGAAAAATGACAAGAAGCGTGAGCGCGAGGCCATGCGCATCGAACTTGGTTTTGAACCAACGCGGGAATTGCTCCTTCGTCGCGACAATGTATTGAAGTATTCCGAGAACCGTGAGATTATTTCGCTGGTCTATACCCATTCCGGGTGTAACATTTACAAGGACAGGTCACTGACGAAATATGACCTTGCCGTGTTCGTGCGCGACCAGGATTTGCGACTGAGACGGCGTGTGACACCAAATTCATCGACCCGGCTGGTGCTGCGCGGTATCGAGCATTCCATTGTGCCGAAGGTCAAGATGCTACCCGAATGGATCATCATTGTGCCGGGTACGTCGATAATCAACGATATCAACTTGTACGAAACCTTACGCAGTGTCCCGAAGGAAATCATGGCCGTCGCTCCGTTCGGGTATGAATATACCCAGTTCGATGGCACCTGGTCACAGTGCACCCGCACATACGGGTATTACCAGACATACAACCTATCTCCGGCATCCAACCAGATGGTACTGGGGTCCGCCGAGGTGAACGGATGCCATCAGGTCGAGGTTCTTGATGGCCCATTTGTCGCCGTTCGCGGCGAAATGCTTGACAAACTCAAAGAAATTCACTATTTTAATGTCCTGGGTGAATGCCGAGGCGCTATGGGTCCGATTGTTTCCGCAATTTGTCGGAGATATCGGCTCGGGATGATGCAGGTACCGGTCAGTTCCTCGTGTGCTGCCGGATACGTCATCCCGTTCAATAGCCCGAAATGGCATGAAATCGAGGACAGGATAATCAACTATGTGTCGGCCACCGAGCAGGCCATAGCGTTTAACCGCAGGAAAGAGATATGCAAGAAATAAGGTTCAGTAGGCCGTTCTTCAATGTCATCAAGCAGGTCTGCATGGTGACTAAGGCAAAGACTGTCAAGTTCTTCCATGACGGCGATAAGTCATGCCTGAACATCCATAACGAGAACAGCTTCATCCATATCAGTGCGGGCCCCGCCGACTTTTCGTTCGACGGCCTGGAAGTCAACTCCTCTTCCTTCATCGAATTTATCCGATTTGCTGAACTTATCGGATATCCCGAAACCGGTACAATCGTTGTCGATAACGAAGAAACGATTGCCGGCCATGTGTACGAATTTATCAGGTTCGGCAACGGTACCGAAACGGCCCGTAGTCTCACTGCCGAACCTTCCTTCTTTAACGAGGACGATACCAAGGTGCCGAGTTCCCGTGAAGCCGACCCGATGAGCCTCCTGGCCACCATCAAGCTGAACAAGAAGGACTTGGAAAAGTATGTCCAGAAGCTGAAACTCGTTCCCGGCTGTCAGTTCTTTAGCGTGAATGTCAACGACAAGGGTGAAGTCAAGTTCTACTTCAAGGGCCGTGTCGGTCAGCAGATTACCAGCAAGGTTGATTACACCATGACCCTTCCGGGCGACAGCAAGGCAATCGCCACCGCATACGGCAAGGATTCCAAGCAGCGTTACCGTAAAATACCCACCAGCATCTTTACAATCCTGAAAGGCCTCGGCTGCGAGGAATATGACATGGAAATCCGCTATGTCGCTGCCGACTACGATTCCATCGCATTGAAGGCGTTCGCCAACTTGCAGGGCAATGACCAGATGTATCCCATCGGCATCTACGCGATGATCGTGGAATGTTCCGGCGCCGAGGAAAATGCAGAAGAACTTGTGAATTAAGGAGACATGAAAATGAAACAAACTTTGAAATGGCCTGCTTTGAAATGGCCTGCCATTGACCCTGTGTTCAAGGACTGGGTAATTGATTATTTCAGCAAGTGCAACAAGATGGGACGCCCGTTGAGGTCTGAACATATCAAGACGGATATAGATACAGTCAAGGATGCTGTCTTGTACAAGCCCGTTTGGGGTCCTGATGAAAATTGCTGGGTTGATAATGAATTTATATCCGTCAAGGTATTCTCTCATTATGACACGCCGAATAAATCCATGCTAGTGACTGTCAGAACACGCTCTAGCAAAGTAGGCAATCTGTTTTATACCTACACTACGAGCTACCATACGGCTGACGCCGGTGATGTAGAATGGCTCGAACGGCTGGTGCGGGAGCGTGAATAGTTGCGACTGACCTTATAAACTTCTCCCAAAGAAGTTTTTATTGAGGTCAACCGTGCCGATTACTATATCTCGTCAGGAACTCCTGGAAAAGTTGGGAAAGCTGGGCTATGTCAAGACCCAGAGTGGTCCGGTCGTTCCGGCCAAGCAGGAACTAATCGATACCATTACCAAGGGTACCCCGAAGCCGGTCGGTGACCAGACAAAGGCCAAGTGGGACCATCGTACGTATGACAACGACCCGCTCACCCTGAACAAGAACTATCTTAACTTGAAGGATATCGGTATCAAGGTAATGACCGAATCCAGGCTTCGTGCCCTTAACGAGGCAAGCGACCTCACATTCCACATCGATCTTCCGGTGATGAACCAGCAGGTGACATCCGGCAAGATGAAGTGCCTGGGCCATGACATTACCATCCAGTTGATGGCACCCAATGATGAGGGCGAAATTACTATTTCCCTGGAAGACCAGAATACTGGAAAGAGCTCTTTGAGGAACCTTTCCCCTGAATCCGACGAGTTGAAGGGCCGTCTTGACCTGGTTATCAAGCGCATGGCTATGGATCTGGTCAAGAATGGTGACAGGGCCGACGACTACGACCAGATGATGGGTGGTGTCGGGGCAGCTACGGGATTTGTCGGAAATGACAATTTTGGAGACGTGAATTTGGATAATTTGAATGTGGCCGAAATGGGACCGAGTGCCCTGGTTAAGAACGAATCGGTCGACTGGCAGCTTGAAGCGTTGCGCGGCCTGTGCAACAAGGCTGTCATGGAAGCGGACGACTTTGGGGCCGAAGACTTTGCCGCACCTGCCGAGGGTGGCGATGCGCCTGCCGATCCTGCAGCCGATGCTGGTGCTGCACCGCAGGACGCCGGTGACGTGAATGCCAATGACGGTGGTACTGCTGAGGGTGCACCGGAGACAATGGAATTTATCAAGTTCTGTGACCCGGGTGTCGGTGACGATGGAGCCGGACTGTCCCAGAAGGCGGTCGACACGCTGAATAAGATTATTGCCGATGCCTATACGAAAGGTCTGAAGGATGACAGTTCTGGTGTTCAGCCGGATGAAGATGAAATTTACAATGGCTGGGCCGGTACGATGGCGCAGCCGCGTGAAGTGGCTGTACCGACATTCCTTAAGTTCAAGAAGTATGCGGCCCTCGGCGACCAACCGCTACCCAAGGATGGTCTCGTGAAGATGGCACAGGCACTTGAAGACGGTATCGATCCAAAGACATTCGACCAGCGCCTTGGCACATGGTTCCCGGGCGTGTACAACGAGGATGGTACAAGCATCAACGATGTGGATGCGCAGTCAGCGGCCATGCGTCTCCCGGGTGACGATCCTACCGGAACCGGTGTCGGATTTGACCCGAACGCTCCTATCGGCGACCCGAACGGTGGTATGGGTGGCACAGCAGACATGATGGGCTTGGCTGACGACATGTTCGGCGAGCCCGGTACCGAGATGAAGGAAGGCGAAGGTGATGACGGTCTCGACAACGTGGATTTCGACCTCGGTGCTCTGGAAAACATATAATCAGGTTTCATCCTCACAACCGGGCGCCCTTCTCGGGCGCCCTTTTGGTATAGTTTTCGGATGAGGTTAAACAAATGTCCGAAAAAACACCATCTCTCGTAATGTTCAATACGGCAACCAGGTTCCGTGCGGCAGTGTCGTTTCTCTATTCCTCGTCCAGGGATGACAACATGCGTGCACACGTGTGGACTGACAAGGATGCTGACGGTATCGTAATCCTTCATGTGCAGACAGAACACGGCATCTACGTAAACTCGGACTCCACCTTGAAGTCCGAACTTCTCGACTGCGATGCCTGGGTCAACCTGCGTGATTTCTGTGTACTGTGCAGGGAAGTGTCCCAGGAGAACAATGTCACCTTGTGGGTGGACAGCGGTCGTCTCTACGTGGCATCGTCGTTCAATGACGAAATCGAAGGATTTGAACTCGAATGCTTCTGTGAACCGGTCGAACCGTTCGAATACAATGACCTGGGTGACCATGTCGACGAGACGATCAAGATTGAACAGGGTTCGTTCTCCATCGTTACCGACAGCTCGTTCGACTTTGAATGGATGGAGATTCATCGGCACGAGGGACTGTTGTCCTACCGTTCCGGTAATGACCGGGTCGTACTGGCGACCATAGTCTCCTCCCTTGAAACATCCAATGGGCTTGGTGTTGATAAGAGTTTACCGGACTTTGCGTTCAGGATTCCGTGCGATATTTTCCGCATTATACCGATGCTTGAAATTTCCCAGGATTGCACGCTCAATATTGACTATACCAACAAGCGGATTCGCATTGCCGGTGAAGTGATGCGTATCGATTATTCATTCAAGGAAGCCGAATTCCCTGCAATGTCGGCCGAGGGTTTCAGCGATTACATGAAATTCGATACGGCTGCGATGATTGCGACCATCGACACTATCTTCCGTGTGAACTACAAGAACCCGGTGGCGAATGTCAAGGTCACCCCGGTGGACGAGGCGCATGCCTCCATTGAGTTCAATGTTGCGGGCCGTTATGGTTCCACTGTGACAATGGCGGAGGTACACATGCTTGACCTGGATAGGGAAATCACCTTGCCGATGGATGTCATCACGATGATGATCCGCAATTCCAACTGCAAGTCGCTCCTGTTGAAGACCGGTCCAGATGGGAAGCTGATGCTGTGTTTTAGCAACAAGCTGTTTGCCAGGAAGGTCTATTACCTCGGGAACTAAACAAAAATAACCGTTGCAAATGCAACGGTTATGGTTGAAAATGTCGATAAGCGTTGTTTTTGCAACGTTTATTTTTATGCTTCCGCCGGTACGGATTCTTCTGCTGGGGCTTCCGTAGCGGCATCGGTTGCAGTATCGGTAGCCACTTCTTCGGTGGCGCCCGGTTCTTCTGCGGAGATATTGTTCACGTCTGATGCAGCTTCGGCACCATCTTCCGCGGTGAAGTCGTCAAATGCACTGTCGGCGGTGTCATTGAGTGTGCTCATGTCATCGTCACTGAAACCCATGGCATTATTGTCAATTCCTCCACCGAAATCTCCACCGAAACCATCGTTCCCAATTCCACCGAGCATTTCGTCTTCACCGGAAGGTGCCGCAAATGCTTCAGAGCCGGGATATGTATCCCCGAAGATATCCTTGAACTGTTCGTCCTGAGAATCCGTCTGTTCCTCTGGATGAAGGAGTTCGTTCTCGACTTCGGCGTATCCTTGTTCCTTTATGTCATCGCTCGTGTTTCCGAACGGCACTTCGGACGGCTTGGCGAGGCGTTCACGGTTGAGTTCCATGACCTTGTCATGTAGCTTGGCCTTGATTTCGCTTACCGGTACTTTGGTATCGTCGTGAAGCTGTACAACTGCGGGGGATTCGTGGCTTACTGCGCCAGATGAGGGTATGTTGAGTTCCATGGTTAAATGCCTTTTTATTGTCGAATATAGATTTATAGGCCAAACTGGTCATATTGTGACTAAACGGGTAAAAATATTTTTGTCCTATGCTATAAACTTTCAGCATAAGAAAAAATCTCCAGAGGATTTAACATGGGATACTCTATTGACCAAGATTTGGAAATCATGAAGGAAATCGAACGCATTTCCCAGGAACCCGTCAATGAAAGCCAGTACACTGCGGTTCGTCATGGGGGTAAGCCCATTGTTGAATCGATGGCTGTCTTCGATGACGTAAAGGTCGACTTCAACAAGTGGACTAGCGACAGCAAGAAGGTGAACAAGGCCAAGACCGTCAACACCGGTTCCGCCAAGCCCATCACCAAGAACGACACTGTCGAGGAAAAGAAGGAAGACGGCAAGGTGACGGAAGTGACCAATGTCGAAATGACCAAGAAGAAGGACCAGGTGGTCGAAGCCAAGCAGGAATCTGATGGCGACAAGGCCAAACCGGCACCCGAGGTCAAGAACTTCGACAGCAAGGCAAAGTCCGCCGCTGAATCCAACCGTTCCGGTGCCGAGAAGGAAAAGCATTTCGCCGAAGTTGCCAAGAAGCAGAAGAAGTTCAAGGCTTTCATCGAAAGCCTCGTAGTTGACGATGCTTCCCGCCAGGCTGCAGACACCGTCCTCGCCGAAGCCGACAAGGTGTTCAAGGCCCAGTTCGAGTCCATCGAAAAGGCGTTTGCTGAACCGAAGGCCGAGGAAGAACCGAAGGCTGAATAGCCTCCTGCATACTGTAATAAATTTGTAAAAAATCCACCCGCCGGGTGGATTTTTTGCTATATTTCCAAACGAAATGGCATTAGCGTTAGAAGATAACAAGGTCGTAGATTCCCAGGAAGTCCACCCGATGTGGACGGCGATTTACCACGACAGGGAAACCGACCAACTTTTCCTATGGTACGATACCGGAAAGTTGGAGACCAAGGTTATTACCAACACATTCTATACGCCTAACCGAGGCGAGTACAATTCGATACCCTGCGGCATGAAGGACATCTATGGCAGGGAGATGTACTCCGTTACTTGTAAGTCCAAGGTGGAGCAGGACATACGAAAGCGGACCATGGGTCCGAACAACCACCTGTCTGAAATCGACATTGACCCCAGGGCGCGTTTCTTACAGAAGCATTACTCGAAATCCGGCATGTTGAAGCCGGACATGAAGAAGATCAACCTGTGCTTCCTCGATATTGAAGTGGAGACGGTGGGTCGCTTCCCTGCGGCTCACCGTGCCGAGTACCCGATTAACTGCGTTACCGTTTATTTCTCGAAGACCGACAACTACGTTACCTACGGTCTTGGACGAGACGTTTCCGATTATGTCAAGGAAGAGATGACGAAGGAGAACGGCAAGTATGTTCTCTGCTACACAGAGAAGGAACTCCTTGAAAAGCTGTTCTCCGAAATTGGCAAGAACCAGGTAGATATCCTGTCGGGTTGGAACTTCTCTTACGATACCACCTACATGGTGAACCGTGCCGCCAAGTTGAAGGTGGACTTGAAGCTCATGTCCAGGCTTCCCGGTCAGTTCCAGAAGGCCTACTTTGACCGCGAGGGAAACCTGCAGATTGCCGGTACGGAAGTCATCGACTTCCTTGCCCTCTACCGCAAGTACACGTTCTCGGAAGAACCGTCCTACAAACTTGACTACATTGGTGGCCTCGTTGTCGGCGAACACAAGGCCCCGCTGCCCGATGGCTACAAGTCATGGAAGAACTACTGGGATGAGTTCATCCTGTATAACTTCCAGGACGTTAGACTGCTGAAAAAGATTGAATTGAAGGTGCGCATGTTCCAGCTTGCCGTCATGGCTGCTTCGGAAGCCCGCGTACCGTTCTCCTCCGTGTTTGAATCCAAGAAGATGCTGGTCGGGTTCGTGATGAACATGCTTCATGAACAGCATCTCGTGTTCCCTCCGATGCAGGCCAAGAACAAGGAAGAATATCCGGGCGCCTTCGTGTACTCGATCCCCGGCTACTACGAGTTCCTGGTCTCCTATGACTACCGTTCCCTGTACCCGTCTATCATGATGACCTTCAACACCTCCCCGGAGACCAAGGTCATCAAGCCTATCGATTACGTTCTTACCCCGGAAGAGAGGGACCTTCTCATTGAGAGCCCGTGGACCCACAACGGCCAGTACAAGGTGTACTTCCGTCGTGACAAGGAAGGCATCGTCCCGCAAGTGACCAGGAAGCTGTTCGATGGCCGTGCCAAGTTGAAGAACAAGAAGAAGGCCGCTGAAAAGGCCGGCGACATGGAAATGAAGGACATATACGACATGATGCAGAAGGTCTATAAGGTCCTCGGAAACTCCCTGTATGGTCTTCTCGGTTCCAACTTCTTCCCGTTCTATGATGTCGATAACGCTGCCTCCATTACCGGTTACGGTCAGCGGCTCATTAAGTTTACTATTGCCGAACTCGCCAAGTACCTCAACGAGGAACTTGTCAATGACCAGCGCTTCTATGATGCATTCGGTTACAAGCCGACGATTGATCCGTCGTTCCTCGGTACTACCAAGGATGAGGATGGCCAGTTGCTCTACCGTCGCATGTCCCATGGTGATACTGACTCCTTCTACTGCAAGATTGGTGATATCTTCAAGGAATTCGGTGCCAAGGCCGGTACCGGTGTGGAAGTTATAGTGTTTGACGAGCATAAGGAAATCTTCCGCCAGGGCTTCGACAATGACCACATTCTCGAATCCAAGAAGATGTTCAATGCGGCTTGCAACCAGTATCTGCATGATGTGTGGCATGACCCGGAGAACCGTTCCGTTGACAAGAAGACTGGCCTGACGAAGGTGCAGATTATGTTCCATGACGGCATCGTCATGGGCAAGCGCTACCGTGTCATTTACAACCGTTTCCGCCTTACGGACTTCTGCCGCATCATGGATGCTGCCATGCTCGAAGAGAAGCTGGATGAGTTCATGCTTGCATACGCGAAGAAATGGAACTTCCTCACCAACGAACTGTTCTTGAAACGCGAAAAGTGCATTTACAAGGCAATCGTTACCGCGAAAAAGAAGTACATCTGCGAAGCCGAATCCAACGAAGATATCGTGTACCTCGACCTTGGCCATAAGGGAGAGGATGGTAATTGGGTGCCGGGTACACTTGAACTTGAACCGCACTTTGCCATTACCGGTCTTGAAATCGTCCGTAGTTCTACCACCTTGTTCAGTAGGGAACGTATGCTTGACATGGTGAAGCTGATGCTGAAAACCATGGATAGGGACGAGGTGCGACGTAGGCTACTTGTCATGAAGAAGGAATTCTTTGAGGCCGTCAATGCCGGCAACTACTCCTACATCGCATGTCCTTCCGGTATGAAGGAAGAACCCCTCCCGTATTTGAAGATGATAACGATGCCGCGTTCCGAGATTAAGGATATCGACTGGCGCCGCAGGGCCGCTTCCGTGTGGAACTACCTGATTGAGAATGACCCGGTTCTTGCCCAGGAACCGTATGAGCCTATCTATGCGGGGGACAAGATGAAGTTCATCAAGAAGGCAGATGACCGCTATGGTGTCTCGATCATCTGTTATAGCGGTGACAAGTGCCCAGAACGCCTCCTACAACTGTTCCACGCTGACTGGGAAGAACAGTGGCATGTCTCCGTCGCCCAGATACTTGGACGTCTTTTCGAGGCCGTCGGGTGGCCGAAGGAACTCGAATACGACGAAACCAAGAAGGTTCGCGCATTCATCTAGGGGTCTCAAATCCTATAAACTGCAGACCGATGTAGTTTTATGGAAAATAGACGGGTTTCCCTATGTATGATTTCGAGAAATACTATGCTGATATGGACATCAAGGCCGAGGTAAATCTTGACCTGAGCGGTGTGCAAATCGAGAATCCAGAGGGAACCCCGAACGAACACGTTTCCAACAACGTGGTATATTACGTTACCGGCATCAAGCTGTCGAATGATCCTGAGTTTGCCGATTCGGAAGAGATTGGGATAAATGACCGAGTGATGGTCACGGTCAAGGACGAAAGTGCACCCGATACCAATACGTCTTACTTCGCATTGTTTCAACCACTGTCTGATGTTCTGTCCGCGGATGTTGCAAGCGAGTGGCATCCTGAAAAGGACAAGGAAACGCAGCTCGACCTGGACTCGACTGATGACAGCACCCAAATAACATATACATCCATACATGATGGTAAATATGTCACGATTGGTGAAAATGATGTCAATCCGACGGTCATGCCCGATCGGACATATGCATATGCCAGGGTATTTATTACTCCTCGTTATGAATTTATAACCGGTGACGGCCATGATGACGTACTGGCACATGTTGCTGCAGGAGACCTTGGACCGCTTAAAGTGAACCAGAACGTGATTTCCAATGATTCCGGAACGGATGGCCTCCCGGCCACCATGCAGCTGATTTATGCTCTGCTCGGACTGAATGGAAAACGTAAGTGTTCCATGCGCAACATTCGAAAGTTGGCCTCCGGCAAGAAGACCAAGAACAATGCGGTTATCGGATACGACCTGCTTCGCAAGCGACTGAAGTCCATATCGAGTTGGTGCGCCGAGAACAACTATGGCGTTGACGTGAAGTATTATGACAGTTCGATGTCCAAGCCATTGCCTGAAGGCGTGGAGGATGCCACATCGAAGGAGTATCGCAAAAATCGCCGGCGTGCCAGGGCAAAGCATTCCAGGTATCTCCTTGCATGCGGGGAGGCCGATATTACCCGTACCTCCATGCCACGTTACACGAGCTTCGAGGCTGCATACAAGAATGGTGGCTATCTGGATTCGTTCATGAATAACGATGAAACGGGTCCCCTTGTTGACGACCTTCGCAGTTCTGGCTTAGGGGTGACCGCCCTCATCCCTCCGATCAAGGATGCCGTGAAGGGAATTTTCTATCCGAAGGAAGATATCGAGAATGACTTCTACGAACAGTTCGAGAGTGTATACAATGATTTGCGTGAAGCGATTTCGATCATGCGCATCTACCTGAACAATAGCACGAAGTCAAAGATTTACAGTATAGGCAGAAAGTTCAAGACGCATCCATCGGACAATGCGCATCTGGCATTTGATATGGATTCGCTATTCAACTACCTGTTTGCCAACTACAAGTCAATGGATGGTTCTCCGGACGACCGTGTCATATATGCGACGGGGACTACGTATGGTGTCGAGGAGATAACCGCATATCCGAGAGTGTTCGAGATAAACGGCAGTACCATATATGCTCCCGGAACCGGGGTGGCCGTGGATGCGTCGTGGGGCGTAAGCGCCTCTTCGACGGGAACCAAGACCCTCTATCCACATTGGGCATTTAATGGAAGTGACGACTATACGACGAGCAATTACAAATGGGATAAGGCGGTCAGCGAGCTGAACTGGGACGAGGTACTTGAACTCCTCGTCGATGCATATAACTGGATATTGAAGAAGAATGATGATATTGAGACTATCGTGATTGACAGCGACCTGGCAGGATTGCTGGAGAAGAATGACACTTATTTCGCTAGCGGCTATAACAGTCTCATGGATATTGGCGCGTCTTCTCAGGTAAAGCAATGTAAGCGGTTTATCGAGTTCGTTGCCGGATGGATGAACCTGTTCAGGAAGCTTGACGGCATGGAAGGTGCAAGCCAGTTCATCGAGGAACATCCTCTTGAAAGCGGTGAAACCGTCATGCACTGGCTAAACCGTCTTGCTGAGGAAGGTGTGACCATAGACGGGGAACCTGCAATAGATTGGAACCTGCATGGAACATACAATGTCCTGATATGGGAGAAGTGCTCGAACAAGGATGATGGGAGGATTGATTTCAAGAAGTTCAAGCCGTCTTACGAGCCGGGGTGGGGAGTAGATCCGGAATCACCGGCCGACATAGACGCTGCCGTGGAAGCCGCGTTCGTTATGAAGCGTGCTTACAAGGAAATGCGTTCCCAGTTGATTACCCGCGCATTCCTGATGACGTCGGTTAGGGTCGTAAGGGCGTGGCTTGCAATGGAGGATGCATCCGAATCGCTCGATGAGCTGAACGAGACGATAGACCGGATCATATGGTACCAGGCATTTGTCAACGAATCCGTATTCACCAACAAGTCCATGTATCTCGATAAGGATGTGTGGCTGAAATGCGATTCGGGTGGTGATAGCGATGATGACTACGTACAGATGCCGTTCACCCCATGGACACTGCCGGCAAGGTTCATGATTCCGGTGGCAATGTATCGGAAAGTCAGGAAACGGTACAAGATTCTTGGATTCACCCGTCACAAGACGGTCAAGGTATATGATGGGGTGCGCTGGGCCGAGGTCAGGTTCTATGACCTGAATGTCTACAATGAGTATCCGGTCATCGAGGACACGCCGGGCAATACGGTGGAGCTAGGCAAGCCAGCAACGGTCGAGCAGGTCGACGGTAAGTGGATAGTCAATTTCGATGAACCGCTACCGGAAGAAATATGGAACGCGGGTACCGGTGAACTTCGCTTCGACGATATGACCGAGACTACTCTTCAGGTAGTATTTGACGGAGATATGGCGGCACATGTGCCAGATGGAGTTGAGACCACCATCGTTGGTGAACATACAGTAAAGTCGGTTAAGGTGCCTCCCGAACGCAGCCGTAACGACAGTGACCAGAAGACTCCCGTTACTGTCCATGTTAGGGCTCCAGGTCTTCCATACGATGAGGAAATCCGTAAACGCGCATTTGCTGAATATGGACCGTTCTCGCAGGACAAGTATTTCGAGGTGGTGCGTTATGGTGATGGTGGATTCCCGAATATTCCCGAAGAACAGCGGTTTGACGGATGGAAGGTATTCCGCAAGACATCCCGCAAGATTGAGGACATGCGTGAGGGATTCGGTCTGTATGACAAGGTGGCTTTCCTGATATCCATATTGAAGCATGAATTCGGTGCCAATCGTGTCGAACTTATCAACACGTGGCGCTCGGAAGAGGACCAAAGAGGCATTTGTACCGGTGGACTGGAGAGCAGCATGCTGTCGTGGCATAACTACGGCATGGCTGTAAAAATCCTTATCTACCAGAACGACTGCACGACACCGATAGTTGACAAGAGCGATGACATGAAGCGTCTGGTGAAGGTTGCACGGGCTTTCACCGACATATGTGCCAGCGGGCGCATTGGCAATCCGTGCAACGTGGTATGGTGCGGCCGTCTGGTCATCAACCCGAGCCTGTTTGACTGGGAGTTCCTGCCGATAGGGGTCGGGCATAAGGATGCATTCAGGTTCAGGGAAGCCATAATGGCACAGAAGGACCCGATCAAGGAGTGTGCGTACGTGGACGTGGATGCTGCAGGGTTTGCCAGGTACGAGGCCCCGGATGACGGCTCCCCGTTTGTACTGATCAACTCATCGACATACCGGAATGCCACGATAATTAACGGGCACCATTATGTCGCACCTGACAGGATTAGAAATTACCGCACACCGTCGGATATCGTCCTGTATGACCTGGTTGAGTACATTGACCTCATCAATCTTAAAATGAATGCCAATGGAAACAAGCTCGGTGAGCGAGGAAACATCTATGAATGGAAAAGCATCAACGATGCTTCCTGCGTTCAGTTGATACGATATTTCGCACTAACCGGGAACATCAAGGCGGCCAAGGCTTTGATAGCGGGTGACTTTGTTGACAAGTACCAGGCAATCGAGGATGCGTATTATTCCTCGTCCGTGATTGACTACGTGAAGAACATGCTGGGCTCCCATTATGAGGAGACCTACATCAGCGTCGACTTGCTCAACGATGCCGGTTTCATTTCCCTCAGTAACGGAAAGATGTACATCAAGGCACATGACATTATCCCCGACAATGTGGCGACTATGGTGGATATGCACGGACAGCAGCGCGTTGACAACAACCACATCAAGCGTGGCGTGTGGAGAAAGGGCATATTCTATGGCCTGGACGAAATCGATATTCCATACACGGAGACGGAAACTCCCGTCATCGAGGGATATGTGGATGGGCGGGCATCCTATGGCGAGGCCATGTACCTGCACCAGGCTGTAGCTTCCGAACTCCATGATGCATTCCTGAAAATTCGCGGGATGTTCGAGCGCTACCAGGGCGCCGTGATGTACGATCGTTTCCAGGATGGCCCGTATGCAACCAAGTTCGACCAGCTCGAAAACGAGTATGGCGCAATCGCCGCACAGGACCTGATGGATTTCGATGACCTGGAAGCGATAATGGTCCAGGATGATATCAATCGGCTGGCGGAAGAGGAAGTTGGTGATGGCGACATCTATGAAAAGGTCGTGAACAATGCCCAGTTGGCCGGCATGCGCAGGGCGGTGCAGACCAGCGAGAGGATGCATATCACCGACAAGGGGAATGGCCTGACACCCGGAGAAATCTACCGCGCAGTCATGGAAGGCAGGGCCCCGGGGGCAAACGACCTGATGTCCGGACGCTAAAAACGTATAAGCTGCAGGAGAAAGGATTTTTGGTAGCCTGATGCCTGCACAAGTAGCGATTAAGAAATATACCGGCAAGGATTCTGAATTCGGGACACTGGTGTCGTCCTTGGGTATCAAGCGCGTGGACACGTGCGTGCCGTCGGTTTACAGCTCGGAGCGTCTAGGTGGACGTACGGTTCCGGCGGACGATGGTAGCGAATCGCAGTTCTACTGCATTTACCGGCCTGATGATCCAAAGTGCAGGGCATACTCCATGGAGTGCGTATTCAAGGTGCATCTGGTTGCCCCGCCTGATCGACAGCTAACCAACATCAGGCTCTATCCCATGGGCCCGCGCCCGCATGGGAAGCACCCGGCCATATTGCGTATAGGCAACTCGATTTCATATTCCCGTCCGACGAACACGCAGTCACTCATTGCGACCCACGATATATGGGAATTCGACAAGTTCCATCCGTTCTACCTTACCGTGTCCGGCCTATATGGCCAGATGCCACAGCAGCAGTTGGGACACACCCACTACATTACCGAATATCGTGATGTCGGTGCAGGTAACGTGGTATTCCTGGACGGCATGCGCCAGCCGGTGGTCCCGGTTGGTGTATATACGGATGACAAGAAGGACGTTGTAATCAGTTTCGAGGACCGTACATTCATAGCGAATAAGGATGGTACCAGGTGTTGCCTGATGTTCATCGATCCTTCTACCGGAAAGGATATTAACTCGATTGCTGCGGAAAAGGGATATGGCGCATTCTACAAGGTGGTCATTCCGGATTCCAACGGCGGGGGGTACCATAGCGATGGTCCAGTCGTCGAGCTCCAGGTAAAGAAGACCGGGGATGGCGGTTGGAACCTCATGGAATTGTTCCCGGCTGGTATTATCTACCAGATTCCCCCTGACACGGAATGCGACTACCGTGGTTCTGGATACGTTGTCGCATGGATGCCCCTCTATTGGGGAGAGCCTGGGTGGCAGTCCACCGAGTCGGGTGACTCCGAACTGGTTGAGACGGCATATGTCCCGAACCGCTGGTTCAAGCGCATCTATACGCTGACTGACGGTACGGTGAAGGAAGAACAACTTCCTGACCACTTCAAGAACAAGCCGGTGGAATATTACGACGTCGAAGTAAGGACAGGATCCAACGGGTGCCCTACCTACTTCATGAACGGTGTCGAGCGTCCCCAGCTGATTTTCGATATCCACAAGACCTACCACTTCTTTAACAAGTGCGGGGCGAAGTTCCCGTTGCGCTTTATCGGCAACATGTTCGCTCCCCAGGCATGTATTCCGGAAGATGTCGTGTCTGCAGGCGTGGTCGTGTTACGTGGGAATACCGACATGGAGGAACTGTTTGTCAACCCGGAACTCATCTTGAAATCGGGTGGCAAGATCAACGCATACCAGTCCGTGTGTGCTCCGGGCCTCGGCAACATAGTGTACAATTATCCGCTTTCCATGTGCGGGAGCTACAACATGTGTCGCGTTGGCGGTGGCATCTACAACCCGCTGATGGCTGGCGAGACCGACTACGTCTACATGCAGCTCGAAGTCGACAGCGATACGGATCCCGGAAGCTGTATTCCGAACATAAAGTTGGAGTACGACGAAGTTTAAAATTTTTGAAACCATTATAAACTTTCTGTCAAATCAGCCCCAATGGCTGCTCAAAAGGAACAAAACTATATGTCACAAGAAATGAACAAGAAAGCTGTCGCGGACCTCTTCTGCATCGAGGATGCAAGGGCCGTTTGTGAAGCCATTGGCGGTCTTGGCCTCAATCCAAACGACGAAGCTACCGACGAACCGCTGGACTACACTCCGGATAACATCCTGGACGTGACCGTGAACGAGAACCCGGATGGCATGCCTGCCTTCCCTCAGCTCGGTCAGGAAGAAATGGACAGTGAAACTCAGGCTTTTGTCGTTGACGAACTTGCCAAGCAGTTGCAGGCTGATGGCCGTGAATCTCTTACCGACGAGGACCTCATCCCGTTCATGGTGAAGATCAAGGGTGAAAACCATATCCCACAGGACCTGACTTCCTTCATTGACCAGATTACCAGCAATACCGATACCCGTCTGGCTACACAGAATGTGTCTGAAGCCCAGCCGAATGGCGTTGCTACTGATTTGACCAACGGTGGCGAAGGTGCTGCTCCGGTTGATCCGGCTGCTCCTGAACCGGCTGCTCCTGGCCTTGGTGAACTTCCTCCGGAAGCTCCGGGTGGCCTCGCTGAGCCGGCCGAATCCCCTGCCCTTGACACCAATCCGGATGATGCATTCAGTCTGGATGTTCCGGGTACGGAACCAGGTGCCGAAGGTGAATTTAATCTCGATGTGCCCGAACCGGGTGCCGAGGTCGCCCCTGAAGGCGATGCTGATTCCTTCAACCTCGACATCGGTGATGAAGGTGGCGAAGCTCCTGCGGGTGATGGTACCGATACTATCGGTGAACTTGACTTCGGTGACGAAGGCGGTGAAGCTCCTGCCGAAGGCGGTGAAGCTCCTGCTGAAGGTGGTTCCGAAGAGGACGATCTTTTCAGTGCACTCGATGGCATGAGCGATGAAGCTCTTGACGATGGTGCCGGGGAAGGCGGTGAAGGTGACGAAGCCCCTGCTGAAGGCGGTGAAGGTGAACCTGCCAAGGAAGACGATGAAAAACCGGCGGAAACGGAAGGTGTTGACGATGACGCCGCGATGATTAGCGAAGAACCGAGTGATGCGGAAGAAAATGTTGAACCCGAGACCGAAAGTGCGGAAGCTCCCGCTGAACCAGTGACGGAATGTGGTGCGGCTCCTGCCGAACCGGTTACCGAATGTGGTGACGCCCCGGCGGTCGATGCAGTGACGGAATGTGGCGATGGCGTTGATGCCAAGCTTGAATCCATCAAGGCGAACTATGTGGAAGCGCTTGCCCGCGAACGTGTTCGCGTCGTGGTTGAATCCTATGAAAAGAAGCGTGCAGAAGCCGAAAAGCAGGCCCTATGTGAAAGCATCATCGCCGACTACAAGGCCCGCAAGGCATCCGATGAACGCCAGGCCATGGTCGAATCCACGATGAAGGACAAGATGGCCGAACTCGGTGACAAGGTCGCTACGCTCTGCGAAAGCACCGAGGCGTCCGATGCCCTTGATGCCAAGTTCGAATCCATACTTGACCGGTTCAAGGAAAGGAAGGCCGAAGAGGCTGCTTCCAAGGCACTCGATGCCAAGCTCGAATCCATCCTCGCCAAGGTTACCGCCAGCAAGGAAGCCGATGCGAAGCTTGCCGCCATAGTGGAATCGGTGAAGAACCCCAAGGAACCCGCTGTCGAAGACAAGCCGGCCCTTGATGCGAAGCTCGAATCCATCATTGCCGAGGCCAAGCAGAAGATTGCTGCTGCAAAGTAAGGTAATCGACTGAATTTGAAAGGCACCGCGGACATGCGGTGCCTTTCTGTTTTACAGGAAAGGGATAGTTTTCCGACAAGGGAGATAAACTGTAGAACATGGGACATTTTAACGGACGACTTAAAGATGCCATCAAGACCGCTGCCGAGAAGGCAAGGGGGCAGGAAGGTGCGTTCTATAACATTCTCAAGACCTACAAGTTCTATGACGTTGCCGATATGGACAACGGCCTGACTGACTGGCAGAGGGCCGGTGTCCCCGAGGCAAACCAGCACAGGATGAGCGCATTGTGCAATGCGGTTACCGACATGTTCGTCGACTTCCTGTCCAATGACGAATACGGCGTAATGACTACGGCGCTGGAAGGCATCATAACCAAGCTTGACCAGAGGGCCGCGCAGACTGCCGGTGAAATGGACGCCGTTGGCGGTGCACTCGGCGGTCTCACGGGTGGTGCAAGCGAATCTGCAAGACAGGCACTCTCGTCAGCAATCGCAGCTGCAATGGCGGGAAACAAGTTTGATCCCGACATTCTTCCCCCGATTACTATAGGCCTCAATGGGTTGCCGATTTCTCTTGCAAATTACTACAAGCCTGGGTTCGTGCAGCCTAACTGGCCGTTCCTGTATGAACATGAAAGCCGGAAGGAACCTGGATTCTACGACGGTGATGGTGGCCTGATGCTTGGTCCTGGAATCCCGATGTCTCTTGGTGGCAACGCGAGGATACTCGTATTGAAGGCGATATTCGCCGTACCTACCGTGGATGACAAGGGTAACCCGGTGGGCGACGTGGATGGCGGTATAACGGAGGAACAGTTCGAAATCATAAAGGGTGCGATGGACAAGAAATCGGTTGCCGAATTGACTGATGACGAGAAGAACTTCACCCTTACCGATGAACAGATGCGTGCCGCGTATTTCAGGTACATAGACATAGTGCTGTGGGATGCACTGTGCAACAAGAACAACTGGGCATATCTGCACTGGGGAATAATGTCTCATAACTCGATGCCCGAACCGATTAAGACCGCAATATGCAGTTTCCTCAAGACAAACGGGCTTGCACTCGATGCGAACATCAACAGCCCGGCTGCAATGATTAGCTACTGCCTCAACATAGGCATGGCCTATCTTATCGGCAGGAACCGTCCGGTTACCATCGTAGGTATTCCGGGACAGAAATTGAAGGGCATTCGTGAGAAGGGTTCTAAGGAAGTGAGCGATGTTACCGAGTACGGTACAGCCGTCAGGTACGAGGGCGGCGTTCCAAAGGATCCTGCGCTGGCCAAGCTGCACTTCACGTATATCGCGGACATACTGATACATTTGACGAATGGTTCGGCGGAGAACGACGCGGAACTGAGGAAGCGTAGGGTGGACGAGGCTAACCTCATCTACCAGTATTGCGGATATTCGAAGGTTGACTATGGAACTACGCCCGCCCTCATTTCTTCCGCCCTCAAGGCGGATGCGATGGAAAGGCGCGGTTTCCTGGAACTGATGAAGTCCACCGTGTACGTATTCCCGAACAAGTCAGGTAACTATGGAACCGGTGGAAACGTGAAAATCGAGATGCAGACCAAGTATGTCGACCCGGATGGAACCAGGTTGCAACCCCGTTCCAAACTGTTCTTGCAATGGCTCGGCGGACAGCTAGGTGTTGATACTATCCAGGTGGCATCACTTGTCAGGGACCCGGAAAATCAGGGACGCATCATGGCTGACAACTGGCACCGTATACCGCCCAACCGTATCGGATATGGTAAGGGTGGACGTGCGGTCAACCAGGTATATATTGACTGGGCGGCTTCGCATGACCATACGGAAGTCACCATCCCTCCGAAGAAGAGGCTCCCTTACGACAACTCGTTCCGAGTCACCGATGCGGACTACCCGACTGTCAAGCAGATGATGAAGAAGAAGGCGGTCGACGTTTTCAACGATGGCATGAGACTGTCCAACCACTGCTGCGACCCCACCAAGTACCAGGCCATTGACATAAGTGTCACCCATCTCTCCAAGTACGGCAAGGAAGTATGTGACCGGGCTGCCGTGATTTGTAAGGATGCCAAGCAGCGCAAGATGTTGCAGGGACTTATTCTGCCTGATGGCTGGGGTTCCCCGCCGGCACATACAAGCGAGCCCGCATTGCACGTGGAAATTGATCCGACACGTACCGACCCGCCTATACCGGTAGCCGGCGAGGATCCGGATAGCCTGGCACCAAACCCGGATTCCGATGTTGCAATCGTAGTGCAGAACGAGAACCTGACCAACAAGGCATCGCTTGACGCGGTGTTCGTGAAGGATAACGTTGACAAGAATAACTCGTAGGTAGAACATGTCCAAGTTGTATACGAAAAAGAAGCAGGAATTTGATGATACCGTCTATGGATACCTGGTGAAGCGCCTTACGACTCCCATCACCGACAGCGATGCATTCCATACCGGGCATGTTGACGAGAAGGGCAACGAGTTGAAGAAGCCCGACGACTGGTCATATACCCGGTTGGACAAGCTGGTTTTCGACTTGAAGGCAATTCTTGGTGACCGGGTGAACGGCCTCGGCAAGTCCTATGCCGACGTTGATGCATATGCCCTCATGAACGGGAGTGTCGATACCGGCAAGTATACCGCGAACTATCAGCCCGTGCTTGCGGTAATCGAGGAGGCAGCGTACATTCCCGCATCCTTCCGGGGACAGGCGGGCGAGAGCAACGAGACGAGCGACTTGCCATTGGGTGACCGTATCTCGTTTGCACTCTCCGTGGCGAATTTCCTCCTGTTCTCGGCAAGGTTCAGCCGTTTCCCGAACACTGTCGAGATTGATGACGAGGTATTGCCGTCCGTGGAGTCGACTTTCGGCATCCGTGCGCTCGGCTCCCAGGAAGAATTCCTCGAATATGTGAGGAACGCGAAGATTACCGACGGACGCGGTATGAACAATGACGGCTATGTCCTGCTTGTGCGTGCCGCGAGGAAGATTGTCTCGGCCAACATCTTGAAACCGAGGGACTTCGGAGAACACAACCAGGCTGAACAGTGGAGGACCGTCGCGAATGCGTAGGATGTACAACGGATTGCCACTTTTCGAAGTGGATTTCGGGGACTTCTCCTATATAGTCGAATGCGTCATGCATGGCAAGCGCATGTTGGCTCGCAATATCTGCGACGATGAATTGAAGGACTATTTCAATACCGTGCGGCGTGCGAACTTCGCCGCGACCTACGGGGGCACGGTTATCATTTACGGAAGGTAGCGATATGCTTTTCAAGAAGAACAAGACACCGGAAACCCTCGCGTCGAGACTTCTCAACTACGAGCGCAATTACGGCATCGGCAACCCGAAAGGACAGTATTTTGACCGTATTTTCAACCGCATAGATACGGAACGCAGGGTCAATGCTTCCAGGAATTCGGTCGCCCAGGGCATGAACGACATGCTGTTCCCGAACGGGGCCACCCCAGATGGATACAGCACCTACACCCCTATGCTCGGCATTTCCACCGAGCCGCTGGATCCGGACAAAATCCAGGACGCGGTTGCCCAGAAGGAATGTGACCTCTACTGGCGCAAGAACGTCGAGCGTTCCCTGAAATACGAGACGGTCGCGGGTCGTTCCGAAGTGAACGAATCCATCATCCAGATTTGTAACGAGGCCGCCTACAAGGACGACATGGGAGAATCCTGCTCCCTGGAAATCGACCCGGATGCCAAGATTGGTCCTGCTACCCAGGATATTCTCCACATGACATTCCGCCGCAAGGTTCTCCGCGAACTCCTTAATTTCCGTATCAACGGCTGGAACTACATGCGCTACCTGTGTATCCATGGCCGAATTTTCTTTGAAGTTGAGTTCGACGAGAACAAGAGCCAGATTCTCGGTGTGAAGATGCTCCGTGAGGAGAACATGATCGTTATCTACCAGGATGACTTGATTATCGGATACCGTCAGATGCAGACGGGTCCGATGAACATGCGCAATGGTGGTAAGAACTACAAGGATTTCTCCCCGAACCAGATTCTTTATGCTTCCCTCGACATGACTGGCCCCGGTGGCATCAACGACCCGCGTTCCATCCTGGAACCGGCCATGAAGCCATACAACCAGTTGAATACCATCGAAGATTCCGTCGTTATGTACCGTATCCTTTGGGGTCAGGAAAAACTGGTCATGAAGGTTGATACCGGTAACATGCCGAAGGACAAGGCCGAGAAGTACATGAAGGACCAGGCCAAGGTCTTCTCCCGCAAGCTCGACTACAACTCCCAGACCGGTGAGGTGACGAACTTCGGCAAGGCAATCGGCTTGACCGAACACTATATTGTTAGTCTTTCCCAGGGTCGTACCGGCTCCTCCATCGAAAGGATGCAGGGCGGTAACAACCTGCAGAATATCGATGACCTTAAATTCTTCAAGCGCAACCTTGTCAACTCCCTCATGGTGCCTCCGGGACGTATCACGGCCCTTGCCGGTGACAACCAGAATTACACCCAGGGTAAGATTGGCGAGGTCACCCAGTCCGAAGTATCGTTTGCCGCACTTATTCAGCGTTACCAGACACCTTTGGAGGCCATCATGGTCCGCCTGTTCGTCATGGTCCTGAATACAATGAAGAATGTGGACAACTCCATCAAGAGCGAAATCAACTTCTCCGTCAGGTTCAAGAGGTCCAACGGGTTCCAGAACTTCATCGAGAGCGAAATCTGGAACACCAGGCTCAATACCTTCGACCTCATGGCCAAGCACTGCCGTTCCAAGGAGAACCCGACCGGCATGCTCCCGAGGAAGTTCGCCCTCATGAAGGGCCTCAGGGTGAGCGACGAGGAATACAACCAGATCCGCACCTGGCTCAAGGAAGAAAAGAACGACGAACTTTATGGGGAAGTCGGCGGTGGCGGTGAAGGCGGAGAAGGTGGCGGAGATGCTGGTGGCGGTGGCGATGCCGGCGGACTTGGTGGCCTGATGTAAGATAATGATAAATCCCGGGAACATTCCCGGGATTTCTCTATCTGTTCCAGATGTATCGGTAGTTACCGCAGTCGTAGATGCGGTATATCTTCCTTGACAGCATTATCTCGTGCTCGCTCATGTTCGGATCGAAACCGGCATCAACCAGCTTCTTCTTGGTGAACTCCATGCGGTTGTGCCGCATGTTGTTGATGATATAATAATACGATGGGCGGGTAACTCCGTCAAGTGTAAATCCGAGTTTCGGGTAGAATGCATCCTTTCCACTCCAACGACGGTCGGCATACGATACTATGCTGTCGATTTCAGGATGGGAGGCCACGAAGTGACTGAACAGTTTTGATGCACCTCCCGTAACTGATATGTACTTCCTGTTACAAAAACGCAGTAATTCGACGTCGTCACTAAACCTTCCTGCCCCGAAGGTCATCAGGGCGCATAGGTTTCCGTCCTTGTAGAGACCGAGTCGCCATGTGGACCCACATGGGCCCTGGATGTGGTTTTCTTCAAGAAATTTGCGTGATTCGTTGTCATCGACTTCTTTAATTTCGCATTCTCTGGCATATATGACCGTGTTCTTTCCGATTATGCCCGAAATCCTGGACTTGACAATATCCATCTTGTAGTTCCATTCGTCCTCGAACACATGCAGCAGCCTGATGCCACATGCTGCACAGTCCTCGGTCTTTCTGAGATGATAAACATCTGGTTTCTTCAATTCGTTGTGCCAGTATAGTCCATCAAATTCTACTGCTAGTTTCAACGAGGGTACATATATGTCCAGTTCGTGCCCGAATACTGTTTTTCTGTCGGATTTAACCACGTTGCCCTCTCCAACCAGTGACACTATATAGGAGCATAACGAATTCTCTTCCTTGGAACGTGATGTTTCGGCGGGTTGGCACTTCGTGCATAATTGGATTCCGTATCTGAAAAGACGCATGAAGCCGGTAGTTACGGGTATAGTGAATATGTTTCCGCATTTAGTGCATTCGCAAGTAAAGGCTCTGTCTTTATAGTTAAGAATCTTGCATTGGTCACCCGCAGCTTTCTGATACTTTTCCTTCACATGCATCAGGTATGTTTCGTAACCCTTCTCGCGGTTAACGTAATGTGGGTCACCATATCTCATCAGCTTGGTCGCCTGCATTTTTTCCTGGTTGTTGTATGTCCTGCTACCGTACCTTTCCAGTTTCGTTTGGCCACACTTCTCGGGATTAACAAAATTGGGTGCGCCGTATTTTTCCAGTTTTGTTGCCTTCCGCTTTTCCGGGTTGTTGAACCCCTGTATTCCGTATCTTTCCTTCTTGGTCGCACGGATCTGGTCACCGTTCGCATAGTTGGGATCGCCGTACCGTTCCAGCTTGGTCCTGCTGGTTTGTTCATGGTTGTTGTATCCCTCGGAACCGTGTAGTTCCAGGCTGGTTGCCTTGCGCTTGGACACGGTCTTCGTGTCGTTGGCAGTACACTTCTTGGAACAATGGGTGTAATAGCCGCGGTTAAGACGGTCAGTAAACTTGGTCTCCCCTCCGCACAATATGCACACGCCGTCACCCGGTTTCTTGAGATACCGGTCGTAGTATTCTTTCCTGGTTAAACCCTTGTGACTTTGGCCCAGGTGGTGCGAAAGGCCCGTGTAGTCGGCGAATTGCTGACCACATTCCCCACAGGTGGTTAGGTAGTTGATTTTCATATTGGTACCAAAAGTAAATGCCCGGGGAACGCTTAAATTGGCGGGGAGCATTCCTCGGGCATTGAGATTTCTCCTTCGCTACATGCCCCGCCAAGAACATGCAACTGAATTTTTACATCGGGAATATAGCATATCGGGGCCGGTTTGGCAACATCTCGCCGGTTCAGTGCACATTTTCGCACGATTTTTAATGTAAAAAAATGAAAACTCTAAACAATATGTCAGAAATCGTTCGAGAGTGCTTCCGTTCGGGGCACGACTGTCCGAACGGAACACTAACTCAAACAAAAGGTAACAAAAAATGCAGGTTATCCAGAACAAGTCCAATACACGTAAGTGGAAGGCCGTGCTCGAATCCAATTTGGGTCGTCCGCTCCGCAACCGTGGGGAAGCTTCTGCCATCGCAGTGCTTCTTGAAAACCAGAACTTGGTCAACCGTGGTGCCAAGTTCGAATCTGCCAACATCACCGCTGATGTGGCTCAGTATCAACAGTACGCTTTGCCGCTCATTCGCCGTCAGTTCCCTGAACTCCTGGCCATGAATACGGTTGCCGTCATTCCGACGACCACCCCGCAGGGCATCTACTTCGCTCTCCGTTACCTATACGATAACGAACCGTTGAAGTCCACAGCCTTCCGTTATGGCCAGAAGCAGGAAATCGGTTACGACCTCGTTGCTGACCACACTGGTTTCGCTACGACCTTCAACCCGTACAGCACTGGCGCTGGCGAAATGCTCTCCAACTACTCCGAAGGTACACAGGAACGTACTGGTGCTTCTTACCCGTACGGTGACCAGGTTGCCGGTCAGCTCTACAACAACTTCGGTGGTCTTACCAACGATGGTTCTGATGAGCTCGGTCAGTACAGCTACAACATCAAGAAAGCCAGCATCAAGGTGATTTCTGGTGCTATCCGCGTCGGTACTCGCGCCATCAAGAGCCATTACACGCTCGAACTCCAGCAGGATATGGCTGCTGCCCACGGTCAGGACGTTGAAGCCCTGCTCCTCGAAGGCCTCCAGTTCGAAATCCAGCAGAACATCGACCGTGAAATCCTCATGGCCATGATCATGGTTGCTCAGAATGAACGCCTCGGCGGTGAAAAGGTTATCACCGTTGACCTCTCCAAGACCGATCAGGGTCCTGCAAAGGGTCGTTGGGCTGCTGAGTCCATCGCTGCCGGTATCGTGAACACCATCATCGCCGTGTCTCGTAAGATCGCTCTTACGACCCGTATGGGTTCCGGTAACTTCGCCATCGTCTCTCCGGACGTGGGCGCTGCTATCGCCACCTTGAACAACGGTATCTACATCCCGAACGGCTACCTTGGCACTGACGCCACGATGCAGCCTGCTGGTGGTGTGGCTGACGCTGGTTCTCTCCTCAACGGTCAGATCAAGCTGTACCAGGATATTTACGCCAACGCTTCCTATGCCCTCGTGGGCTTCAAGGGACCGCGTCAGGGCGAAAGCGGTATCATCTTCATGCCGTACATCCCCTATATCTTCACGAAGACCGCTGGTCAGGAAGATGGTAGCCCGCGTCTCATCGTGAAGAGCCGTTATGCCATCGTGGCTAACCTCCTCGGTGCTGGTCAGTTCTATCGTATCATCCAGTTCAAGAACGTGAACAACGTGATTACTGGTATCGACCTGAACGAAGCCCCGTGGGAATCCAATGGTTCCTTCACCGGTGACAACCTCGAACCGGGTCTCTCCTACCACGACACCTCCAGCGAACTCTACAACGCTCCGGGTGGCATGACCTTCGAAGACAAGCACTGGTAGTTTCTACCGGGCTTGCCTCGCAAGAGGTGAACAGGAAATGATGAGAGCGACCGCAAGGCCGCTCTCATTTTTATTTCGGTGCTGAAAAAATATCTTAATAAAAGTGTTGCAATCTGCTGAATATAATACTATATTTGTAGTATGGTATGCACATGCAAAAAATGTGGAAATGAATTTGGTTCACCGACATCGTTGGGAACCCATCTGTGGAAGGCGCATTCCATGGATCCCAAGACCTATTATGATTCTTATTTGAAAAAGGCGGGGGAAGGTATTTGCCCGGTATGTAATGGACCAACATCATTTAAGAGTCTGGGGCAGGGTTATAAGACCTGGTGCTCTCGAAAGTGTGCTGCTATTGCATTACGAAATGATCCTGAACGTAACAAGAAGAAAGTGGCTGCCATGGAGGCTACCATGTTATTAAAGCATGGTGTGCGTACTGCCGCTTTGGTACCTGAGTTCGTGGCAAAACGTAAGGCTACCATGAAGGACAAGTATGGTGTTGAATATTATTCCCAAAGTGAAAGGTTTGGTGAACAGTATATCGAGACTTACATGAAACGTCATGGCATTAAGGGTCCTACCGGAAACCCCGATTTGCAGGCAAAGATTCGTGAATCCAACATGGCGAGCAAAGGGGTCCCGTATAATTTTTCTATAAATGTCGGGAAGGCCGCCGATGAATATACTGCACTATTGGATGCACATGGATGTGAATTGATTCAATTTAGCCGAAAGAAGAGCATTACGTACCGATGCCGGAAGTGCGGTGTGGTGTGTACTGAGCAGGATTTATTCATCAAGAGTCGCATTGCAGGCGGTCGCAGCATCTGTACGTCATGTGATCCGAAGTATTCCGGCATTTCGGGGGAAGAAATTGCTTTAACGGAATATGTTAAGTCACTTGGGTTTGAAGTTACCCACTATGATCGTGGATTCGTTGGACAGTATGGCGCAGATATTGTCATTGAAAGTAAGAAGGTTATCATTGAATATGATGGACTGCATTGGCATAGCGAACTGTATGTCCCGTATAACTATCATGTTGAAAAGACGGAACTGGCTAAATCCATGAGATATCGACTAATCCACGTGTTTTCCGACGAATGGATTTATCATCGGGAACAGGTAAAGTCCAGACTCGCTAACACTCTCGGGGTTATTGGGGAACGGATATTTGCAAGAAAGTGTAATATTGTTAAACCGTCCTATGAGACGACGATGCAGTTTGTTGAAGAAAACCATACTCAGGGAACATGTCCATTTTCACAAGGTTATGCTCTTGAATTTGGTGGTAGGCTGGTTGCGGCAATGACATTTTCGCGCAGCAGATTCACCCATAATCGCAATGATATGGAATTGCTCAGGTATTGTACCTTACCTGGGATAAATGTGGTTGGTGGGGCAAGCCGACTGTTTAGCGCTTTTGTCAGGGAAATGAAACCTTCTACGGTAATCACTTATGCGGATCGTAGGTGGTCCCCTGTATCATCATTTTACGAGAAACTGGGTTTTCGCGATGCAGGTATTACCCACCCGGCCTATGCGTACGTTGTGGGGGATCAGCGTGTAAACCGTATCAGTATGCAAAAGCATCGCCTGGTTGCCGAAGGTGCCGATGAATCCAAGAGTGCAAAGGAAATTCTTATTGAGCGTGGTATATACCGTATCTATGATTGCGGAAATTTCAAATACATCTGGTCCAAGAACCCCGAATAATTGTATAAACTGTTCCATGAAAGAATTTTCGTGGAGCAGTCATGAACACTGTTGAACAACATCTTGAATATATCGCATTCCTGGAAAGCATCGGCAGCGAGACTCCGATGGTGCGCAATGCGTTGATTGACGGTTATTCCGGCTACGTGCTCAACGAGAGTGTCGGCAAGACCGTGAAGGGCCTCCTGCTTGCTGCAGCCTGTATGCTTACCGCATGTGCCGGCAATGCCCCGTCCGTAAAGGCGAACATGGATGACATGCAGTCCTACATGCGCGGCATCGACTCGAACGGTGTCAACGCCGAGAGTGTCAGGGAGCTCGCTACCAGGGTTTCGGAACAGATGCACAAGGAAGGTGAGACTGCGGATAATTTCCGTGAGACCAATGCCTGGAAGGAAGCCATAGCAATCAAGAAGGCTTTGCAGGAATCTCACCCGGATGATGGCTCCACCGGCGAAGGCCTTGCAAGCATGTTCGAGCGTTCCGTGAACCAGCAGAACAAGGTATTCGGTGCCCCTCCGTGCTGCACTGAGGAGGATGATGAAAGCATCCATCAGCGCAATATGGCCGCGAAGATTGAACCTGCACAAAGTCACTACGATGAAGAAACTAACAGCTGGGTGTACTAATGATGGACATGTTTGATTCTCTTGATACGATGCTCCCGCTGTGTGAGATGGCTTCCATGGACGTGGAAGCTCCCGCCGGTACAATAGACGCCTCGCATTACAAGGCGTATGCCAAGAACCCGAGCGAGATTGACCAGAACACCCTGGCTGAACTGGCCGACATGGTCGACCGTGCGCACGATTCCAGGAACGTCATCGCTGCCCAGCAGATGCTGGGACGTGAGCCGATGGCTACCCCGAGGACTATCGACCAGCTGATGAACAGCATCATAGTCATCTACATAACGTGCGATGACGCCCCCGTCGCCGTGACCAATGTCGTGGATCCATCCACCGAGGATTACCATGGATATGTGCCCATCAGGTTCTATTCATTGAAGACCGGGTACAACCTGGACGGCCGTCTGCAGCAGTCGTTCTTCTCCATCGAGGAGGACTATCGTGGCAGCGGGGTGGCGAAGGAACTGTTCCTGCAGATGAACGCGAATGCGTCCCCCTGTTTCATCGTGGTCGATCCGACCGATGCGCCTACAGTGAAGAATGTACAGGAAAGTGGATACATGAAGGTTGGACGCTTGAAGATTGACGGGTCGGAAAACGAAATGGAGCTGTGGGTCTCCCCGGCAAAGGAAAAGGTGTCTTCCTATGAGCAAGATCAATAAGGTTCTCTACAACGTTGACCAGACGTCTGATACCACTGCTGCCGAACGCCGGGTGGCCAGAAAGAATATCGGCCTTGATGACATACTTGGTGTGGCGTCGACTACGTATGACACCGGCATTGCCCCTCTTGGGGAAAACGGGCTCGTTCCTGCACGGTACCTCCCGCTTGCATCTGCGGATTCCTCGTCCACACCGACGGTATATACGCCCGGCCTGATGAGAGGGCAGGACAAGGAAAAGCTGGATGGGCTTCTAATCTTTTCCAGCGTGACGGACGGTAGCGAGACTATTACGGCAAACTCATCCAGTGCAGCGTTGAGCCTGGTTGCCGGAAGTAACATTTCGATCACCCTGGATCCGGCGGACAGGGAAATTACAATAGGTGCGACTAGCAGTGTTTCATACATAGGTTTCGATACCCCGCAGGACCCGTATCCACACAACAAGGCGATGACCCTAAACGATTACAGGTACACCCTCGGTAGTTATATCACCCTGGAAGGGGTGAATGATTATGAGGGCCAGAACGACAGCAGGCGGTTCTACCTGGCTCCGGGTAGATTTACTATTGGATATGCATCATATTGTATAGACGATATTCTTACCCAGATACCGGATTATGATACCACTGATTACAACCTCCGGGTACTTGGTCTTGCAAAGAACAGTGGTGAACTGGGATATAATCAGCCCGGGCCGTCCTGGATGACCGTTCCTGGACAGATACGACAAGTGCAGATAACCGATGACACGCGGTTAAATAAGGCCAGGAATTACCTTCTGACAACCAATTGGCTGCCATATACTATTTTTGATGCCAATCGTGATGTGATGTGTTACCCATCCAGGTGCTATGCCAATGGTGACAGCGAGAAGCATCTTGACTTTATTGGAATTGACAATCGTGGCGGACATGTTGTAATTTGTGCCGACGAATACCAATTTCATCAAGGGTTCAGTCATACGCAGGCTGTATACAAGGTATATGATACTGACATCAGTGGTGTGTATGGGCAGGCCGCAAATACGATATATTTCCTGTAGTCGAGGTATTGCATGAGTGGAGTTGTATTTAACGGGCGACGACCAGCAGCGCCAGTGGTGAATGATCGTCTGCGTACCATATTGACCAATCATAGTGACAATAATGATGCGCACCTGTCATTCCCGTACCTCGGTGTCAGTGGTGAACCGGTGACCAACCAGTGGATTTCCTTCGACCGTCCGATGACGGACAACTTTGCAGCCGTCGGCATACTGTACAAGAATGCAACCGCGACACAGGCGAACCGGTCATGGATCGAGTTCAAGAGGGATTCGTCGAACAATCTGGTTGTTGCTGGCAATCAGGTGACGTGGATGCTGAATTACCCATATCCTTCTGGAATGTCTCCCTGGCCATCGTCCGTACCAAGGGTAGACGCGGTAATATCCATCGCCCAGATAACCGACACTACGGTTAGGACCTTCACACATGTCAAGGGGACGGATACGGATGTCCCGCAGGTTGCGTCTGTTGGGAGTTCCGGCGCGATGAATGGAAATAACCAATATTCTCAAGCGACGAACGTGAAGTTCTGGGGAACCGACGGTGCAGTGAATCCCAGCCGGTATGCATCGCTGCATTATTTGTTCCATTCGACGATAACCAATCCCGATGGGGAGGTTCCAACATACACCAACCCGCTTGATTTCTATACGGATATCAACCATGGAACGATGTGTCTTATGCAGGGTGCCCATGGAACCAATTATCCATTGTTTGTTGGTAATTCGGATGGGACCGAGTCCACATCGGTGGATTCATGGCACAAGTTCCTGTTGGATAATCCGAGCTGGTGCACTTGTACCAGGTATACCGATCGTGCGGCGTTTCCGTCGGTATGCCCATCTGACGGCAATATGCTCGCCTATATGAGATTTGACGTGCAGAGGCCACTCAATTCAACGGCATACATTACTACAACTGTACCGTCCGTCGGTTTGGACCTTTCGGGATTCATATACAACGCATCTGCGCCGAATGCGACATTGCACATCGACCTCGATTATGCGTTCCTGTTCTATGGAATTGATGACAAGGGGTGGATATACGATAACGACGGATACCATGACGGCAGCCGGGCTGTAAACATAACTGTAAACCAGAGTGATACTGAACAGGAAATATTTTCCGACCTGGGAGGGTTCCGGGTAACGGCACGCGCCGATACAGGTTCGGCATCTATCCGTATCCGTTCAGCCACGGGAGAGGACATCACCGTCAGTAGACTTACTGTTACTGCAAAGGCAAAGGACGGTACCGGTACCCAGAGCTGGGTCAATGACGTGGAGGGCACATCAACTACGACATCGTTCACCGTGCCGGTGGGCGACACCGCGACGTTCTTCTCCTGGTTCACCTACAACAGCTATGTCCTCCAGGATTATTCGAAAACCTACGTGAAGGGCGAATTCAACCTGGGTGGGACCAAGAAGATTATAATCGAGATGTCTTCGAGCAGCGCCCTTTCGCTGCATGTACGAGGTGAGGTAATCGAATGAAGTTTGATGCCGATAAATATGTACGGGAGATTGACTGCACCGGATTTGCAGATGAACTTGCCGGGCAACTGGATGCACTTGAAACTGTCTATCCGGGTGCAGCTGGACTCATTGCTTCCATACGAACCGCGCTGGTTTCTTATGTGGGTGAGGTACAGCCGGTACCGTATACAGTCGACCGGCGCACGAAGCTGAAAGTGGACCTTCCTGTCACCGACCGGTGCAACATGGCCTGCAGGGCCTGTTCCCACTTTGCCCCGCTGGCGAGCGATGCACCGATGCGTGATCGGGAGGACATAGCCGCGTCGGTCGAGCTACTCAAGGAAGCATGCGGCGACCGGGTGTTCACGGTGTTCATCAACGGGGGCGAACCCCTGCTGCATCCGGACATCGAGGACATCGTGCGCGACGTGTCGGCTGCCTTTCCGGAAAGGGAACGGTACCTGGTGTCCAACCTGGTAAAGTACGGTATCAAGCGTTCCATGCTCAGGGCGCTCCTCCCTGAGACGGGTACGTCGCTGGCATACAGCTGCTACGGTGACATCAACAAGACCGGCATCAAGTATGCCGGCGAGGATGCTAAGAAGTATAATTTCCCGTTCGTGCTGTTCGGGACGAACCCGCCCGACTTCACGTCGTACTTGAAGAACGTCGACCCGGTATACCCGGCATACGGGAAGCGGGAGTGCTACATGAGACAGTGTCCCACGCTCATAGGGAACTACCTGTACCTGTGCAGTCCGGTCGCCTTCCTTGAATATCCGAACACGACGTTCGGCCTCGAACTCCGGCCATCGGAATTTGACCGCATTGACCTGAGGGTGGTGGAGCATCCGGACGAGGTGATGGTACTGATGGACCTCCCGCATCCGTTCTGCCGTCACTGCAACGTGGTGGACAACCATCCGATCGGGTGGGAGATTAGCGACCGTGCGCGTGGCGAGTGGTTCGAGGATCCGGAGGAATAGATGGCATCGCAGGCGAAGGACATAAGGGGGTCACTGATACTCACGCCATCGCAGGCGGAGTTCATGGGCATACTGCTCAAGATGATGAAGACGGAATGCAGGCATGTCCAGGAGACTGGCATGATGTTGAAGCCGGGCCCCGGCAACATGTATTCCGATTTCGTAATTACCGTGAAGTGTTCGCAGGACCGCCGCACATGCGAAGTGTACCGGAACAGGACCGGTACACTCATATTCGCCATGCTGAACGGAAGGGTGGTTGCTGCGGACTACGAGATCGATTTCGTGACCGAGCACATGAAGCGCAAGTTTAGCGCTCCATGAACTTCTTCAGGTCGCCCTTGACACTCTCGTAGTAATTTTCCCATATCTCGATGACCTTGTTGACCGTCTTGTCGTCGGTCTTGTCCATGTCTATCTTCTTGTCGTGGGACGGGGATGCGCGGAACACGTTCTCCTCGCCGAGGTGTGCGCATGCCTCGTAGTAGTTGGCCATGCCGCTCCTGGCGACCCATTCGTCCAGTATGTATTCCAGCCAGCCGAGCTTGGACCTGTTGCCGCATGCTGTGTTCGGGATGTCCATGCCGGTATTGAACGAAAGAATCTTGAAGTTCCGGTGGCCGGCCTTTGTCAGGCCCGATTCCAGGGTCTCTATGGGGTCGTTCGCCCACATGCCCCCGTCACAGAAGGACTTGCCGTCACGCACGATGACGTCGAAGTATGTCGGCGCGGAGCAGCTGGTGAGCACGGCGAACCACTTCTCGGTGTCCTTGTCGCCGAGGTCCCATACCTTCTCGACGGACTTGCCGTTCATGAAGGTCGCCGGGATGTACACGGACTTGGTCCAGTCGCCGACATTGCCGGTGAACGTCCCTTTCAGCATCTCCTTGAGGTTCGTGTGGTCGTACTTGGGGCACTTGGTGTCGAGGATCTTGTACCACGGGTACTTCTTGAACATGTTTTTCAGGTTGTTCCGGTACAGGTCGAATATTTCGTGCGCCTGCATGCCCTCGGCGAGGCCCGCGGCTATGATTGAACCGGTGGATGTGCCGCCATAGGCAAAAGTCATGTCGCAGAGCTTCTTTTTAAAGTCCTGTTCCATCCTGCACATGAACGCGAGTGGGCCGATACCCAGTGCACCGCCGCCCGAAATGCTTATCGCGAGCTGTTTCATTGAAAAATTCTCCTTTTTTGTGAGATTTATCGGATGGACGTGTAATTTTGGACGTCAGGAAGTATAAACTTTTCTTACATTTTCGTAAATTAAGTGTTGACAGACTGTTGATAAATTGTTATATTAACGTTAACACGATGCAAAGGGGTGTATTTTGCCCGTAATTTCAACCGATCCGGGAGTAAAGGAACTCATCGCCGAGGTGGCCGGCTACGAAATCATAGGTCACCGGGCGGAAAATGCCTGTTTTGCGGCATACCACACGAGCAAGGACGAGGGCATACGCGAGGCCGCCAAGCTCAAAATCATCAAGTCGAACCTCAGGCTTGTCCTGAAGTTCGCGATGGACTACCACAACGTCACCGGGCTTCCCATTACCGACTTCTATACCGAGGGTAAGCTGGGGCTGATGGAGTCGTTCTACAAGTACGACTACCGTACCGGAGTCAAGTTCGCCTCCTTTGCCATCTGGGAAATCCGGCGCCACATGTCCATGGTCGTCCAGGGCAGGGACCTGGTCCATGTGCCCGTGCGCCAGCGCAAGCGCGTGCTGAAAGCCATCCGCGAAGGCCTCCCGGTGGACATGAACTACGGGACCGAGGCCATGAATGCCATACTGGGCCCCGATTCGCTCGACATGCCCGTTGGCGAGGACGGGGAAAACTCCACTTTCCTGCTGCACGATGTCATCCCGGACGAGACTTCCGACGTCAATCCGGAGAAGAACGCCATCATGGAGGACATGCGGACAGGCCTCGAAGCCGAGATGAGCCGTGTACTGACCCCGATCGAGAACAGATTGTTGCGTTCCCTGTACGGTCTTGACGGAGATGGGAGTAGTTTTGAGGAAGAGGCGGCGAATACCGGCATGAGCAAGGACTGGGTTCGCAAGATCAAGAACCAGGCAATAGAGAAGCTGAGGGACAGCAAGCGCCTCAATGTCCTCCGCGACTGCTATATGGAATAACTTAATGTGGGCATCTGGTCCAAAATTGTCAACCTTTTCAAGTCGAAGCCGGAAGATGACGGCTCCGAGGAGCGCAGTATGTATAATGTAGATGACGGTCCTACCCTGATTTACAGCGATGAACCTAATCTGTCGGATGCCGTGTACGACGCGGACAGCGGGCGCATGGTGGGCCATGCCTCCACTAGCGCAAGGGCTGACCTGGAAAGGGTCGCCAGGGCGAATGCGTCCATGATTGTGCCTGGGCAGATAGTCAACCGCCAGAGACCGCGCAGGCCCATGCAGCGGCCCGTGCAGCAACAGCAGCCGGTCCAGCAGCCCCAGCAGCAGGCCCAACCGGCACCCGAGGCCGCACCCGCGGAACAGCCGGTGCAGCAGGTCCAGCAGCCGGCTCCGCAGCCTCAACCGCAACCAGTCTACCAGCAACCCGTGTATCAGCAGCCTATGTACCAGCAGCCAGTCTATCAGCAGCCTTATTACCCGCAGCAGCCGTACGGCTATCAGCAGCAACCGCAGTATTACCAGCAGCCCGTCCAGCAGCCACAACAGCCGCAGGGCGATGACGAAATCAAGCTGGTGCAGGGCGAACGCATCGCAATCGCCCCGAACTTCCCGGCATACGAGATGATTGAGGTGAACGGCGTGTATCACCTGTACATCGACCTTCCGGGCGTGAAGAAGGGCGAACTTAAAATGAACTTCTCCGGCGGAAGCCTGTATGTCAGCGGGCACCGCGAACTCATGTGCGAGAAGTACCGTCCGAAGGGAAAGGGCAAGGGGAACAAGGGCAAGAAGCCGCAGTACGAGGCACTCATCGGTGTCGGGCGCCACTTGCTTGGGGATTTCAGCTTCCCGTTCTACTTCCCGAAGCCGGTGGACACTTCCCCGGATTCGTTCAAGGCCAACCTGGCCGACGGCATCCTCCATATCGAGATGAAGGTGGCCGGTGCAGACACTGGAATTTCTATCGGGTTGGGGTAAAGTATGGTAAAGTTCGATTTAGTATTGACCAATGGCAGGCTCCATGTAGAGACCATCGATGACGCGGAAGGCACGCCGGGTGCATCCCGGCAGTACACCCGGTTCAATGCCGAGTGCAAGCCGGAACTGGAACAGGCCGTTAACGCATTGACCGGTGACAATTCGGCGGACCAGATGGTGGACACGATTATGTTTACGCTTGGAAAGCATAATTTCATGAAGACGGATGTCATCCACGTTAAGGATGCTGAGGGTAATTTGACCAATCGCATCAGGGTGACCGTTGAAAGTGTGGAGCCGTGATATGTTTCGTGGTTCTACAACGGAGACTGAAAACAGTTAAGGCGACCGTGTGGCCGTCTTTTTAATTGTTAGAATTTTTGTTCACCTTTGTTGTTATCGATGATATGCGACCCTATTGGCGCCAATATGCTTACTATTTTATCGCTAAATTGCGGATCATTCAGGTTAATTGTTGTTTCTGTCATATTGTCCCAATGACCGCCTAAACCATTGTTTAGCGGCTTATCTGACCAAGTGTAATGATATACAACAACATTATCCGGGTGTACTTCAACAAAACCAAGTGGTTGATAGTTTCGTTCTCCTTTTAAGGCGACCTCAAGGGTGTTTGGGTTTGGACTTCCCGATGGATTTATACACATATCCGACGGTAATGCGCGGTTTAATTCATTGGTAACATAATTTAATGCGCCGGTTACGTCCGTATCGACAGCTTCGCAGAAAGCCTTGAATCCCGCTGTAAGTGCTGGAAGCATTTCCGGACAGTTGAACTCTTTGCAAACGCTTTCCATGAAAGCAGTGTATTTCTGTTGATTGGTATTCATTGTGTTTGTCTCCTTTAATAGCGTGTTTGTTACCTAGTGTTTCCCACAGTTGCAACCTTTCTTCACTGAACCGATTACTTTTCTGACAGGACCGGCTACCTTGTAGACGGCCTTCAAACCGGCCTTCCTGAACTTCTCCGGAAGGATGAACAGGTAATCGCCAATCTCGGGAAAATCGGTAGCCATCTTGTCAACGGCTGCCGTGCCGGAATAGGACGCGCCCTTCGCATCAACATACTTGAAATCGCGTGCGCCTTCGTCGGCCTTGTAGTATTCCGCACGGTCCTTGACCTTGGCCCTAATCATGTGCATGAAGTTCGTGCACACGGGGCAGGTAGCGTCATATATGATCCTTGGGAGAGCCATTAGTCGCCTATCTTGATTTTGTAACCGCCGAATTGGGGCGCAGCACCAAAGGAACCGTCCGGGTTGATGACAACGACTTCGGTAGGCTGCGACATGACATTGCAACTCGGGTCCTTGCCGGAGCAGAGGTCCTTGTAGGGCATGCCGAGAATCTCATCAAGGTTGTCGGCAATGCGTTCAACCATGTTGCACTTGGCATCGTTCTGGGCAACCTTCATCGGGCTTTCGTCGATGGTGCTGCCGTCGAACGGCATGGCCTGGTCGTTGAAGCCGACGATGTTCTGAACGTCATCGATGGATGCGTTGAGCATCGGCTGGATTTCGCTCGCACGGAACGTGAAGGTAGGCCATTCGCCGTCGTTGGAAGTAAGAAGTTCGTTCGGGTTGGATGTCGGCTTGGCAGCGGTGACCATCTGGCCATCGGCCTTCTTCACGACAAACAATGCAGGGGTGTCTCCGCAGTGGACCACGTCCCCAAGACGGAACCCGTTCTGCTGCGGGCAGCACTGGCCGGCACATTCGAGCTGGTACATGCGCATGAAGTCACGTCCCATTCCGCGTTCGATGCACTCATTGAGGGACATTTCGAGACCGAGACCTTCCTGGACGGCAGGGGCATCGGTGCCTTCCTTCATCCGCTCGACACCGCCGTCCATGTCGGCCATGGCATCCGCGCCCGGTTCCTCGAACAGAGGGCCCTTCTTCTTGTCCTTGAAGGTAGGGTTGCCGGAGCATTCGTTCGGTTCCGGCTTGGAGGCAGTCACCTTGCTGGTTACTTTGGTCACAGTCGGCTTGGCACCGAACGGAGTGGAGCTGTCACCGTAATCGACATATACGGCATCGATATCTTCCTCGGCCTCCATCATGGGATTGGAGATTGGGGAGGACTCAATGGTCCTCGTTATGGCAAGCAGGTCGTCAAGTTCCTCGAACATCGGTGAAATTCCTTTTCTTTCTCGGTTGCAGTTTATACTTATTTGGTTACCGCTTTCCAGCCTTCGTCCGGGTTTACATACACCCCGAGGGCATCTTCTTCGGTGGGAAGCTCGCTCTTCTTGTACATGTGCTGTTCCAGGTTGGCTACAAGTGACAACCCCTTGCCTTCGAGGGAGTCGAGCTCCCACGGTTCAGCAGGAAGCTGGGACATGTCGAAGCCTTCATCGACATCGTAGAGGTCGGCGTAGGTGTAGCAGTTGTATCCTTGCGCCAAGTAGCTTTCCGGGTCGTCCTCGTCAAGATCGGGGTCGATGTTCTGGGGGTCGTCGCCCCAGGTAAGACCGAGTACCTGCGAACCGTCGGCACTTACATACACTTTACTGTCGGGGATACTTGTGGTAACGGGGACAGTTTCTACTGATTCTCCCATTGCCTGGCGTAGTTCTCTGGACATTTCCGGGGATGCTCGATACACGGGAATTCCGTCGCTAGTACCAATTCGTCCGTCATCTCCGGGTTCAGGACCGTCATTGACATAGTCGGTAATCTTGTTGTACAGGCGTGTCAGTTGGGCTTTGTTTCCTTTGACCACATCATTATACATGATGTCGAGTGACCAGTATGGAAGATCGTCTTCTTCAAGCACTTTGCCAGTCTTTATGTAGTACGGGTTGAAGTAGCCATCGAAATCGGATTTAGCCTTGTCTAGGATATCCTTGTCGAGTGACCATAGGGTAAGCCGGTCATAGTCCCGTATTGCCTTACTGATTTCGCTGAGCGGAACTCTGTCATAACCGTTACCGACATGAAGCCACACTTCAGGTGTCTTCGTTCCCGCAGTCGAATCGGATTCGAGTAGCGCTTCGTATGCCGCGATGATGGATTCGGTCAGGGCGCGTTCGCCAGAACGTTCACCCAGATTTTTCAATTCTTCCTGAAAGGTCATGGTAAACTCCTCTTACGTTATCAGTTTATACCCGAGAGGCCATTGGGAGCCCTTGCACTTGCTGTGGATAGCCATAGCCCTGCGGGTAACGTCCCGGATACTGGTATTGCTGTTGTTGATATGCCGGATGCTGCTGCATGTGGTTGTAGCCAGGCGGATATGCCTGATACGTCTGCTGCATATTCGGCTGGTATCCCTGCGGAGGGCCATACTGGTACTGCTGGGGAACGCCGGCATAGACGGTAGCCTGTACCGGCTGCGGGCGAACCTGCGGGAGCATGCGCTGGTTGCCGGATAGTTCCGCGAGGCCGCGCTGTTCCTGTACAATCTGCGGGTTGCGGACCTGTTCGGCCACGTTGCGCATATCGGCGATTTCTGCGGCGGGGGCGAACACCGTCCTGACAACATCGTCCCAGGAGATTTCTTCCATCTTGCCCTGGAAATACGGGGAGTACGCATGGTAAACGGCCCAGAACAGGCTGGTCACATGGTCGTCATGGTTGCCGCCGGAAGCACCCCAGGTATTCTTGGTGGGCCTGGTGAACGACATGAGTTCGTTAATCGTCTTCTCGTCATGGATGAGTAGATAGTGCTTCTGGATGTAAGTTTTTAGCAACATTACGGCCTGGCTCTTCGTCGTGGTCGTGGAGTACATGCCGCGGAAGTAGCTGTCGTAGTCAACCATGTTCGGGTACTGCAACGCTGCGGTCATCGTCTGGTACGCAAGGGCACCGGAACCGCCGTTATATTCGATGGTAAGGGCCGGGAAGTGGTACTTGCGGAGCAGGGCGAAGGAAACCGCGCAGAAGTCCTCCACGGTCACGCTGTTCGAGGACAGGGTGAGCACCTGTTCCAGCTTGGTGCTGGACCTGGCATAGAGGATTTGGAGCACATGGTAGTCCTGGCGCATACCGTAGCCGGTATCCAGGGCCGCGATGTACACGGATTCGTCCATTTCCATCTGCTGCGGATTGAGAGGGCGCCCGTAGACGCGGAGCTGGTAGTCGTCCGGTATTCTCGGGTGGGCCATCGGCTTGTCCGGGTGCAGATGCTGCAAGGTACGGTAGTCGATAAGGGTGACGGCGGAACCGATAAATTCGCATTCGTATTCCTGGCGGAACCTCTCCTCGCCGCAACGGAGCTTTTCGTCGAGACCCCACTGTTCGTCACGACCGGGCACCTCGTTCCAGAGCACCGTGGACCTGACATATTTGGCTTGCAGGTCATGGGCGGTGGCCGTGGCCTCGTCAACGGCATCCTCCCACATTCGATAGAAGTGGTTCATGCCGCACGGAGTGGACGTGATGATTACTCGCGTCTTCTTACCTGACGAGATCGTCGGGAACACGGAGGCCATGAACTCGTCGGCCATGCCGGGGCGCAGGAACGCGAATTCGTCCAGGTACAGGAGGTTCGGGGAGAAACCACGAATACCGTCCGAGGATGATGCCGCGATGATGATACGGCAGCCGTTGGCGAACTGGATGGACATCTTGTTCCACAGTTTCACGCCCGGTTGGAGCCAGAAGGGGAGGTTCAGGTAGGATTCGCGCAGGAGCTGCAACTGTTCCTTGGCAAGCATGAGCTTGTTGGCCAGCATCGCTATGAGCTGGTCCTCGTGGAACATCGCGTACCAAAGGATAAAGGCCCTGACTATCGTGGATTTACCCACCTGTCGGGACCATCGGTTGATATTGAACCTGTATTTGAGAAAGCGCCTGATTGCCTCGTCCTGGAACGGGTACGTCTTCATCAGCTGGGTACCTTCGTCCTTCGTGTTGATATAGACGTAGTGCCGGATGAAGTAAATAGGGTCCTTGGTGCAGCGCTCGATTTCTTGCAGTTGCCACATTTCGAGTTTCACGGACTCGTTTGCAGACCTTAAATTATGTATCCCGTTGAATGGCATGGTAAAGAACAGTTTATAAGGTTTTGATTTGTGGGCGGTTATCGAGATTTTTTCGAAGTAACCAATTTTATACGGAAATCCGGAAATTTTTTGCTATATTTTTGTTATGGATTTTCTTGTGATTACTGCGTTTTGTGACAGGGGTGACAGGTACCGCCGAAGGAACCTGGCCGAAACCCTTGCAAATAACGTGAAGCTGTTTCCGGAGGCCACTTTCTGCGTGGCCGAGCAGAACCCTACCGGATGGTTCGACACTCTACAACTGGAACCGGAACGGGTCCGCCACGTTTGTGTGGACAAGGAGGGCGGTTTCAGGAAGACCGTGCTCCTCAATGAGGCAATCGAGGCAGTTCCGGGCATAGAAAGGATTGCCATGGTTGACGGGGACGTGTTCCTTACCACGCGAGTGGTCGACTACATAAGGAACCACTGGAACGACGGGTCGCTGGTATTCCCCTATTCCGACGCCCTGTACCTAAAGGAGACCGATACCCGTTTGTTGATTGCCGGCAAGCCGCTTCTACCGGGGGAGAAGGAGCATGGTGTCATAATCGAACGGCAGACCGGACTGTGCAACGTGTTCACCCGGGAAACCTGGGAACGCGTCGGCAAGTATGATGAGGAATTCGTGGGATGGGGAGCCGAGGACGATGCCTTCCTGACAAAGTGCCGTAGACTGGTTGGGCCCATTTCCCGTAGCAAGGAAACAGACTGTACGGTGTATCACCTGTTTCACCCCATAGTCAACACGGAAGATTACTTGAAGAACAGCTCGGTATACCTAGCGAACCGGGTGAGACAGGCCTGTATCAGGCGCATGAGCGACGATGACCTGGAGCGGTATGCCGGCGGCATAGTCAGGCTGTCTGAACTGGTTGACAAGTATAACGACATGGGCCGGCTGCAGGTCAGCCTGAACTGGCAGTGCACCCCGCAGGCGTCGCTCCACATGGATACCACCATATATGACGTGGACCATACGGGGGAAATGAGTTTCACCAAGGTGATGAAGGCCATTGAGGAAGAAGACAGTGCCAGCTACTGTGTAACCTTCATTGACGATATTTTACTGAACCTGCCCGACCTGTCGCCGGCGCAGCTTGAAGAGATTATGAGATTGCGGAAGCATTACGAGGAGTTGTCCAATGCAGTTCAGCCGTGATTTGTCGGTGCCTGACTGGCACAGTAAGTTCAATGTCCTGGCCAGGATGTGTGCCATGTATGACCACCGTTCCTGCTGGACAAACCCGGAATGCGTGGAACCGGTAGCGGTACAGTGTGGGGAGGGGAGGATTCTGGGCCCCGATGGGATAGAGAAGCGGAACCATATCCTGATACTGCACGACTGGGACGAAAAGTATGCCAAGATGGTCGACATGGCATCCAGGGTCGTGACCATAGGGAAGATAGATGGCGCTCCGGATGAAGCAGTGACGGTAGAAAGCTTCCCTGTGCCGGAACTTCCCGAACAGCCGAGACATCCGGACAATGATGTACTGATTGCAGGGCAATGCACTGGAAGCGAGACGATTGAATATGTAAAACACGTGCTGGAAGGCATGGACCGTTCGATGTCGGTGACTGTTGCCCTGTATGACAGGGAATCCTACAACATGGAGAAGATGATTTCGGGACTAGTTTACGGGGAGACACTGTCGTCGTTTGAGAAAGTATCGTGGAAGAAACGCCAGTCATACCCAATGATTACCGCGCTTTACCTGACCGCAGGACAGATCATACACTGTGGGTCGGGGAGGCGCGGTTTCTTGCATGCATTGGCCGTAAAGGCGGCATCCATGGGTGCCGGTCTGATGACACGGAACGCGGACAACGACTTCGAGCCGACCACCATACGCCAGTTCCTGGAGGCCGTTGGCGAAAATGTAACGTAAACAACATTTTACAATGTTTGCCAAATGGGCCGGAACCGCCATATATAGTGGAAAAATGCACCAAAATACACAATATACTGTATTTTTGTATACTATGTGGCCGACATCGGACGGATATAAACACTACTTGCCTTATTTCAAAACGACTGTTCAATGGCCGCCGATGTAAGGTAAAAATGAGGAAAATGTATGAGTAATGTAAGCGAAACCGCTGAACCTATTGCCGCCCCGAAACTTGCCAAGGTAAACAAGCGTGACGGAAGACCCCAGACCTTTAATCCAAGCAAAATTGAACATGCGATGAAGACCGTGTTCTACGTGACCAAGACCTCGGTCACCGATGAAGAACTCGACGAGGCGACCAACAAGGTTATCGAAGAAGTCCAGGGATATAACACCATTTCAGTTTCTGCCGACAAGGTGGCCAATGCGGTGAAGAATGTTCTCCGCGAAAAGTGGCCCAAGGCATACGATGCCTATGTGATTTACCGTGCCAACCGTGACAAGGTTCTTGCAACCAAGAATGCCATTATCAAGAATACGCCGCTCCTGACCACTGTGCGCGAAATTACCGATGACAAGTTCACTTCGCTGAACACATCGAATATCCTGCGCGACAATGCGAACGAGTGCGGCGCCACTCCCGCCGGCGCATACGGAAAGATTGCATCCGAGACCAACAAGACATACAACCTGTTGAACAACATCAACGAGAAGTATGCCCAGATGCACAAGGATGGCTACCTGCACATCCATGACCTCAACATGTACAACCTGACGTTCAACTGCCTCTTTGCCCCAGTGGGCAAGCTCTTGAAGTCCGGGTTCGATTCCGGCACGGGTTTCATTCGCCGTGCCCATTCTGTCCAGAGTGCTGCCGCACTGGCTGCCGTGATTTTCCAGCTTCAGTCCAACCAGCAGTACGGTGGTATTGCGTGTGACAACTTTGATTTTGACCTGGCCCCTACCGTGGATGAAAGTTTCCGTACCCATCTCGGCATCAGGCTCAATGACTACTATGACGATACCGGCGACGAGCACTTCAAGGACTTTGCCGGCGATCCGGAAAAGGATGAGGACAAGGCCCGTTGGCGCAAGCTCCTGGCCGATGTCACGATGAACAAGCCGCCCCATCATTACTATGGCCGCTTCCCCAGGAAGTGCATCGAGAAGGCCATCAAGTACACGAACATCGAGACGCACCAGGCCATGGAAGCTCTCGTTCACAACCTGAACTCCTTGCAGAGCCGTTCCGGCAACCAGGTTCCGTTCTCCTCCATCAACTTCGGTCTCGATACGTCGAACTGCGGGCGCATGGTGAGCTACAACCTGATGCGTGCCCAGTACGAGGGCATGGGTGACGGGCTTACCCCGATTTTCCCGATCCTGATTTTCAAGCTTATGAAGGGCTACACCAAGTACGAAGGCGATCCGAACTACGACCTGTACAACCAGGCCATCGAATGTCTCGCCCGTCGCTTCTACCCGAACTTTGTCCGTGTTGACTCCTCCTTCAACCTCCCGTATGTCAAGTACGAATACAAGGAAGTCGATGATGCAAACCCGACATTCAAGTATCGTGGCAAGAATGAGGATTTCGAATTCAACACTGAATTCGGGAAGATTGATTACATATGTACTGAAATTCCGGAATATGAATACGATGTGGCCAATGGCGACTATTGGGAAGTCGTGTCCAAGACGGGCGACAAGCTCAAAGTCCGAAAGATTATCCCGAATACCACCATCTCCACGATGGGCTGCCGTACCAGGGTCATCGGCAACATCAACGGACCGGAACAGACTACCGCCCGCGGTAACTTCGCGTTCCATACGCTCAACTTGCCCCGTATCGCTATCGAGGCTCACATCAAGAGCAAGAACGAGGAAACCCGTAAGCAGATCTTCTTCGAGAAGCTCGACGAGTTGCTTGAATGCGCCAAGGATAGCCTCCTTGACCGTTTCAACTTTATCTGCAACACCAAGACCTACGAGAACTTCCCGTTCACGATGCAGCAGGGTCTTTACCTGACATCCGATGACAAGAAGCACGCGCTCACCGATTCCATTGCGGAAGTGATGAAGCAGTCCACCCTGTCTATCGGTTATATCGGCATCGCCGAAGTCATCACCCTCCTTACCGGCAAGACTTTCGGTATTGACCATGACATCGATGACTTTGCGCTTTCCATCGTGAAGCACATCCGCGAGTTCTGCGATAAGACCCAGAAGGAAACTCACCTCAACTGGTCTTGCTTCGCTACTCCGGCAGAAGCCGTCGCTGGCCGCTTTGCCTCCATCGACAAGAACAAGTTCTGTAAGGAAATCATCGAGGAACCGGATACCACGCAGGATGGATGGGGTGATGATGATATGATGACCGGTTGCGAAGGCCACCCGAACCCGAAGATGACCGATGACGATTTCATTACTGGTTGTGAATGCTCTCATCCGTCTGCCCGCAAGAAGAAGATTCGTCTGGTCGGTGTCAAGGGTCTCGAAGATGTTGACCTCATGCAGATCTTCGGCAAGGGCTACTACACCAACAGCCACATGATGTATTTCTCCCTGGATACGACGCTTGAAAACAAGATTAAGACCGAGGCTCCGTTCCACAAGATTACGAACGCCGGTCACATCTTCTACTACAAGCTCAACGGTGACTTGTCCAAGAACACCCCGGCTGTCAAGGCCGCCATTGATGCGATGTACGAGGGTGACCTCGGCTACTTCACGACAACCATGGATTCGGATGACTGCTTGGCCTGTGGCTATCATGGCATCATCGACAACGAATGTCCGAAGTGCGGATGCAAGGATGAAGACATGTTTGTCCGCGTCCGCCGCATCACGGGTTATTTGACAGGTGCCCCGAAAAAAACTATATTAAAGTCATGGAATGATGGAAAACTTGCTGAGTTGGGTGATCGACACAATATCTAGTCAATAGATATAAATGCCGGCCACTTGATGACCGGCTTTTTTGATGGGTTAAAATATGAAACTAATGTATAAATGCGCTATATGTGGGAAGGAATATGGGTTGAATGGGTTTACCAACCATATTCAGCGTACCCATAAGATAAAATACCAAGATTATTATGATGCCTATATCGATAATACCGAACACTTATGTCCTATTTGCGGCAACAAGTGTGCGTTTACCAACTATGATGGATATAGAGATACTTGTGGGAATCCAACTTGTGTCAGAAAATTACAGCATATGCACATGGTGGAAAAATACGGGGAGTCCTGCTGCCGACCGGAAAAACGCAGAAAACATGAGGCTCCTGTAATAGAATATAAGTTTCATTGCGAATTATGCGGTAAAGGATTTTTTCATTATAATAAATTGAATGCACATTTGAAAAAGTTTCATCCATTGGTATCGATTGAAGAATATTACAATAAATATTTTGATGTGAAAGTTAAATATTGTGTAGTTTGCGGGAAACGAGCGTTGTGGAAAGGTGTTCGCTATCATAATACATGTGGCTCGCCTGAATGTACTGCTAAATTGCGTAGCCAGCACAATGCGATGCATAATCCGGAATATCGTCAAAAGGCCATCGATGGGCAGATGAATATGAGCGCTGAACAGAAGCAGGCTAAGAAAGCTAAAATGGAAGCAACCTGTCTGAAAAAATTTGGCGTAAGGCATAACTGGCAATCACCCGAATGCCGTCAGAAATGTAATAATACCAATCAAGCAAAATATGGGACAATGAATATGTTTCGGTGCCCTAAAGCGATACGAACACTTTCAGAAAAATATGGAGTTACTCATTTTTCACAATCACCTGAATTTGCAAAACGGCGAAAAAAGAAATATACTCAGGATGAACACGGGTTTGATAGTAGAGATGAGATAAATTTGTTTAATTTTTCTGCCATCTGTGGCATGAGGGTTGTGTTACACCCGGATGTCCGGTTTACATATGTTGCTAGGGGTAAGACTCATTATTATGAACCTGATTTTGAAATTGATGGCCGGCTTTATGAAGTGAAAGGTAAACAATTCTTTAAAGATAAGGATGAAACTAAGGAAATGGTGAATCCATATGATCATTCTATGGATGATGTGTATGAGGCTAAACATCAATGTATGCTAAGTAATGGTGTTCATATAGTTTCTGATACTTCACTATTTGGTATGATAAAAGAGTTTTATGGTGTTGAGCTTAGCGAAGAGAAAGTTTTTTCCATGTGTTATGGAAGTATGTTTCCGGGTACTGGTAAGTGGCCGGCGAATCATCCAATATGGGATTGTTTTGTTCCCGGCCATCAATCACCCCGAGATGCGTGGTCCGATGCACATATTTTTAGAAGTGCTGTTCGCAATTTATTGACCATTACCATGGATAGTATTTCTCGTAATGAGTATCACGGTTTCTGCAGGCGGCATATCAATGCCCTTGTTAATGTTGAACATGACATAAACCCATTGGCTCAACTGATTTTAAACCGATTTACTGTCGCAAAACTAGCTCCCAAGGTTACTGCTTTGAGAGCATCTGACTTACTGAAAATTATAGAGAGTGCTGGAGTAAGTTTAGCAAATGGGGTTTATTGCCCAATGGCTGGTTTTGGAGGTATCGTTGAAGGTGCCCGCCAATGGTTCACTAGTCGTAATTTAAACCCGAATATAGAGGCGTATGATATCAATCCGAATTTCTGTGCTTGGTATGGATGGGGGCAGCGCGATGTAATGGCTCAGGTTGTGACAACTGACAAAACGGTTATAGTGTGCCCTCCATTTGGTAAACAATATGAACATTGGAAGGGAACGCCTGATGACATGTCAGACATTACTTTCATTGAGTGGGTTGATATTATTAAGAAACATGTAAAAGCGCCCAATTACATTTTTATCGGCCCGGAGACTGATAAGCCTAAGTCGCCATGTGGGTTGTTTGCTAGAAAAATTGGTATTGCGTTGTATAAGGAGAATAACAATGAATTACAGCAAGATTGATCCAATGTCAATAGTCGATGGGGAAGGCCTTCGGGTCTCCCTCTTCGTCTCCGGTTGTCGCAACCACTGCAAGGGATGCTTCAATCCGGACACATGGGACTTTTCCTACGGTAAGGAATTTGGACCTATTGAAGTGAACGAGGTTATCGAGGCATGCAAGGCCAATTATATTGCCGGCCTTACCATCCTGGGTGGGGAACCGTTCGAGCCCGAGAACCAGGGTGCCCTTCTTACCCTCATCGGGCGTTTCAAGGACACCTACCCGGAAAAGAACCTGTGGATGTTTACTGGCTATATCCTGGAAAGGGACCTTCTTCCCGGACAGCGCAAGCATGTGGACGTGATTACCGAGCGCCTTCTTGATGCCGTGGACGTGTTGGTGGATGGTCCGTTCATGCTGGACAAGCGGGACATATCCTTAAAGTACAGGGGAAGTTCGAACCAGAGGGTTCTAACTCGGGAAGACATCAGGAAACTGCGTTTTAGCGAAGTTTCTGGATAATGTCCATGATTTTCTGATGAACCTCGGGTGGGCAGGGAAGTTCTTCTAGTTCTTTCAGCGCATCGTTTAACGCGAATGCGCTGCTTTTGTTGTAGGAGCGTTCCACGAACAGGCGGTGCTTGTTAGTAATCGATTCGAACAGGTCGTTTGGACTCGTAATCGAAATCGGAGTGGGTGTTTCCTCGCCAAAGGACATCTTCAAGTTGATTGGACGGGCACCTTGGGGCGATTCCGATACGGCGAGTTCGATCTTGCCGAACAGTTCACCGGCAGCATATTCACCAGAGACGTTGAAGTATTCCGTACCGGCGCTCTTGTAGCCAGGAACCGGCTCATTGAGGGTGATGCTTGGGGTAGTTTCCACGATGAAGGATAGCGCCTCGGTCAATTTGCACTTAATTCCTTCGATGAGTTGTTCTTTGGTCATGATTTTTGCCCACTTTTTTATAAAAATTAGTATCTTTAATGGTAAAAATAATAGTTTTTCGATAGTAAAATATTACGCAACATCCAGTAATCTAAACCGGAGATGAATGCCAATGCGATCTCGTGACGAAATCAAGGAATTTTTACGAGGAATGCCCCAAAAAGTGGAAATGGTGGAAAGGGCTAGAATTTTTGCGTCCTTTGCACATGATGGGCAGAAGGACAAGGGTGGGAAACCATATTTCGAACACCCGGAAAGGGTGGCTGCCAGGGTGGCGGATGCTTACGATGACGACCATCTCACCGCCATCGCGTACCTCCATGATACCATTGAGGATGGTGGCTTCACCACTACTGACTTGAAGATGTTTTTCCCGGATGTTGTGTGGAAGGTTGTCGAGGTATTGACCAGGGGCACGACTACCCCGAGGGATGAATACATCGAAAATGTTGCCAAGAACTATCTTGCTGCCAGGGTAAAGGTCTGTGACCTTGAAGACAACATCGACCTTGGCCGTATTCCGAACCCGACCCAGAAGGATTATGAGCGCAGAGACCGGTATCTTTCCGAATACCGCAAGCTGCAGGACGCGATTATCGACTGGGAGAAGCGGCTCCCTGCGAATGAGCTCGAAACCGAGTTCTATGCCGAATACTACTGCTAATAAAAATGCTGCCCATGAGGCAGCATTTTTCAATTAAAGACCAAGTTCGTCGCCGGTTTCATCTCCGCCGCCTTCATCACCGCCTTCTGCGGGAGCTTCCTCAGCGGGGGGCTCTTCCGCCGGTGCTTCTTCGGCAGGGGCTTCCTCGGCAGGTTGTTCCGGGGCGGGCTGGTTCTCGGTGGACTGAGTTTGTACCTTTTCGGCCTGTGTGGTCGCAGACATGATGGTCGTCTTGACAACCTTTTCGAAATCTTCCTTGTCCATGGCCGCATAGCCCTTCTTGGTCATATACTTGGCGATTGCCTCGGCGACCGGCTTGACCATGTCTTCCGCATCTGGAGCCTTTCCCTTGGCCGCACGTTTCATCTTTTGTGCGACGATACGGATTTTTTCATCATATTTCAGGTCTTTCAGTTCCTTGATGAGGGCATCTGCGCTGATGGATGCGGGCTGGGACTGTGCATTCACGTTCTGGGGTTCAGGTGCCGGTCCGGACTGTTCCGGGGCAGGCTGTTCGGGTGCCGGTTGTTCAGTCTGTTCTGCCGGTTCCTGTGTTGCATTGGGGTCTTCGGTTTCTTCATTCGCACCGAGGTCATCGCCGAGTTCGTTCCCGAGTTCGCTGAGTTCGGCCAGTTCGTCCTCCTCGCCTTCGAAGATTGCGCTGTATGCCGCATTTGCGGATTCGAATACGGCGCGGGCCGTTCCCGTGGAAACTGCGGCAAGATTATTGAGACGAACTGACATATTCATGATGGTACCTCGACGATAGTTTATATAGTTGGTTGGCAAATCGGGTATTTTTTGCTATATTTGGGGCATGGATTTTCACAAACTGTTCGAAGAATTGAACCAGGAATTGAAGGACCGCGAGGAATCGGGTGTCAAGGGCAAGGAAGTGTCCACGAGTGGTTTGCTTGTTGACGAGACCGAACAAAAGGTGGAGGAGTCCAAGGAGGATGAACATCCGCTTAAACTTCCGGATCCGCCGAAGCCATTCGACCCGTTTAACGATGACCCGGATGGATCCGAGGACGAGGAAACGAAGGAACCTGAAAAGGAACCGGAGAAGGAACCCGCGGTCAAGCAGAAATTGCTGACCAAGGACGACCTTACCGATGACCAGAAGGCTGCCCTGGAATATATCAATTCCTTCATGGAAAGTGAATGCCGTCAGATGGTGCTCTGTGGTCCTGCCGGTACCGGTAAGACCTCCCTGGTGAATGTCCTGCTCGATGAACTGGACAAGAAGCACGTAAAGTATGTCTGTACTGCCCCGACAAACAAGGCCGTCGAAGTCATTGCCAAGCGCACTAACCGTCAGTTTGACCGTACAATTTTCTCCCTATGTGGACTGAAACTCGTTGACTTGGATGACAAGGAACCGTACTTGGAGCGCGATGGCGAATCCAAGCTTGGCGAATATGATATCGTTGTGATTGACGAAGCCTCCATGACAGGGACTGAGTTGCTGCGGAACATCGAGGGAGACTTGGTTGAATTCAGTTACATCAAGGTTCTCTATGTCGGAGACCCGTGCCAGATTCCTGCCGTCGAGGACAGTAACCGTGGTCTCCTGCAGTCTCCCGTGTTTAACTTGCAATACGGCTTCATGCTCAACAAGGTCATGCGTACCGCGTTGGACAACCCGATTATGCGTACAGTCACCATGATGCGACAGCATATCACCGAACCCGGTGACTATTTCGACCATGTGACCGATGTGGGGGAGTCCGGTGGTATCTATTTCTACACGGAACGAAGCGAGTTCATGGCGAAGGTGTACGAATACTTCACATCGGATGCCTACAAGGAAGATACCGACTACGCCCTTGCAATCGCATACCGTAATGTCTCGGTGGATGCCCTGAACAAGGTCATCCGTCGCCGTAGATATCCGGGCGTCGAGGCCGAGTATGTGGAAGGCGAGGAACTCCGCATAGCCAGGGGTTACCGCAGGATGCTCAAATCCAACAAGCGCGGCAAGGTTCGCTACGAGGAAGAATCCGTGTACAGCATGGAAGAGCGCGTAAAGGTACTCAATGTAATCGATATGCCCGATGGCGATCCGGAATATCATATCGGCTGCTACAAGCTGACGGTTGTCAACTTCCGCGCACTGCCGGGACACCGCAAGCAGTGTACCGCCTATGTGGTCAAACCGTCCGAGAAGGAGAAGCTGGACCTCTTGAAGGCCGACCTTGCTAAGGAATGCCGCGAGAGAGCCAAGGAACTGGGCCAGATGGGTCGTCACAAGTACACCAAGAAGGAAGCCTGGGAGCCCTACAACAAGCTCAAGAACCACTTCATGTATGTCGGGTACATCTATGCCATGACAGTCTATAAGGCCCAGGGTACTACCGTCCAGAACGCCTTCGTGGTCGAGCGCGACATGAATGTATGTACCGATGTCATCTTGCGCAACAAGTTGAAATACACTGCGTTTACCCGTGCAGCCAAGGAGCTGCATGTTCTCGACTAGTTGCCAACTTGTTATGATTTTGCTACATTCCGGAAAAAGAGGTAAAATATGATAACGCATGTCAAATGTGACCAGGTCGCGGATGTTGACAAATTCCTGAACAAGGCTGGCTTGAAAGTCACCGAAGTCCAGATTACTCATGTCACCACCGGGTACAAATCGTTCTACATGGTATTCTACGATGATCCGGAGCTTACCGGAAAGAAGTCGAAGAGCAAGACGAATTCCGAACAGCCTGGCCAGCAAGTAAATGTATAATTTTGGTAACATGTTGGCAATTTGTTGAAAACATGCTACATTTATCTTAAACAAACCTAAAAGGAACAAAATCATGACACTAAAATCCAAAGTCAAAATCATCACTCCCGGTTTCGCAAAGGAACTTCTCGAAAGAACCCAGGCTGCCGGTGTCCTCAACCGCAAGGCCAGTCCCAGGACGGTCGAAATCTACGCAAACGAAATGCGTTCCAACCGTTGGAAGTTGAACAGCGAATCAATCAAGCTGGACGAAAATGGCTATATCCTTGACGGCCAGCACCGTCTCATGGCATGTGTGCAGTCCGGTTGCTCCTTCCAGACCGTCGTGAACAGCGGTGTTGCCCGTGAAACTTTTGATACTATTGACTGTGGCCGTGTCCGCACCGGTACCCAGGTCCTGCAGATGTCCGGTGTCCAGTACCATACGGTCATCACCGGTATCATCAACGGCATGAACGAATTCCGCAGCTATGGCCACCTTGCCATCAAGGAACGCCGCATGACCCCGTCTGCGGTTCTCGCGGAATACAATTCTCGCCCGGCTGACTATGATGAAGCCGCCCGTGTCGCCATGAAGTGTATCGCGGAATCTCACGCAATGACCCCGAAGATGGTCGGTACCCTCTATTTCGCCCTTGTTCATGATGTTGGCGTGGGCAAGGCCCGTGCAGAGAAGTTCTTCGAACAGATCAACTCCTTCGACACTGCCGAAAATGCCGTTGTCGAGAAGATGCGCCGTTGGAATCTTGCCAACAAGGACAAGCGCATTTCCGAAAAGCTCCGTGTCGCTTACGTGATCCGTTCCTGGAACGCTTTCGTTGCCGGTGGCAAGACTCCTCGTTTCAGTGAACATGATGCTGATGAGATGCCCACTTTCAAGAAGAATGGTTAATTGTCAGTTAAACATTTGGTTGCCATAGAAACTGCCGGGACTTCGGTCCCGGTAGTTTTTGTTGCCAGCTGTAATACAAAATGCTACATTTCCGACATGGAATATCAGAAACTCTTAACATTCACCCGCCCGTCGGACAAGGAAATTGCCCAACGGTGGGAAAAGATTTTATTTAATTCCTGCTATGACAGGATTTCATCAAAACCGGATTTCAAACTCTACGAGGTAAAGAAATAATATGGGATTCAAGAACAATTTCTACATCGCTGCTTCTTCCGTCATGCTGATTGGCGAGGACGGCAAGCCTATGGGGGTCATGAGCCCCGGCAAGGCCAAGGCAATCGCGAATGACCGCGACCTGCCCCTGGTCTGCGTCAACCCGGCAGCGAACCCGCCGGTGTACCGTCTCGGCAACCCGCCGAAGGATGGAATCACAACGGCTACCGTGCGACTGATGGGCGAGAACGGCGAGCAGTTCGGCGTCATTTCCAGCGAGGAAGCACGCAAGATTGCCGATGACCGCGGTCTCGACATCATTGTCGTGGCCCCCAACCAGGATCCACAGGTGGCCAGACTTGGCGACCGCGGCAAGTACGAATACGAGCAGAAGAAAAAGAAGCGCGAAATGGAAAAGAAGAACCGTGCGGCAGCCAAGGCTACCGAAATCAAGGAACTCCGCTTCCCGTGCAACGGTGGCGATGCCGACCGCGAACGTATCCTGAACCAGGGTGACGAGTTCATGGAGCAGGGCCATCCGGTCAACTTCTGCATCCGTTTCCCCGGTCGCAAGGTGTCCCATTGCGATGATGTCATCGAGCGTACCAAGGAAGAAATGGGTAACGTCTTGAAGCATGGCGCTATCGCGAAGATTAGTCGCGCCGGAAACAGTTTCACAATATCCTGCATGCCTAAGAAATGATTATTGAAGCAACAAACCGTTTCGTGTTTACCGAAGTGGCCCGCATGTTGAAGGAACAGTGCGGTGGAAAGCCCGAGTTTGCCGATACCGTGTTCATCCTCGGCCATGTGGACACCCGGTGCACACTGGATGGGATGCGCAAGAAGTATCCCAACAAGAAGATCGTCGTGTACCAGTTGGAACAGATGTACAACGGGTGCAAGTATGCCAACCGGCACGTATTCGATTGGCTGAATGGCGCCGACGAAATCTGGGACTATGACCTGGACAATATAGAATGGTTGGCCAAGAAGGGTATACAGGCGTCATTCCACCCGATGCGGTATGCGAGCACGCTGCGCGACGTTCCTAACGTGGAAAAGGATGTTGACGTGTTGTTCTATGGGTACCTTACCGACAGGCGTTCCAAGTTGCTTACCCAGCTTGCCAATGCTGGGTGTAACAAGTGGGCTACCACAATCACGATGGGCATTTCTGGCGAGAACCTCGCCAAGTGGATCGGCAGGTCCAAGATTATCCTGAATATTCACGCGTACGATAACAACAACCGTCAGGAACAGGTGCGCATGTTCTACCCGGTAATCAACGGGGCATGCGTGGTGTCCGAGCAGAGCGCCCGGAATTACCTTGACGGCTGTATTACCGAGTGCCCGTTGAAGTACCTTCCCGAAACCATAGACAATATTCTCAAGAACGACATGTGGAAGAAACTTGGGGAAAATGCTGTATACAACTTCATGAGGCGATAATGCAGACGAGCGAACTCTGGAAACAAAGTGTGAAACTCATCTCCTTCGTGCACGATGGTGGTGATACACGGGTTGAAATCACCATGCCGGAGCTGGAGAAGGATTGGGACTGGCGAAAGACGAGCGATTGCTATCACATGCCGGCATTCAGTTCGGAAGATAATCTTCTCGCATCAATCGGTATCGGGCGTGACGAGGAGAATATCTGTATTGACCGTGTTACCAAGATGCCGGAATACCGGATAGATGCGGTTGCCGAGATATATACGGTATATTTCCGGACAAATCGTCGGAAATACAAGATTGCCGAATATGTACGAGCGGCCGGCCGTCCTCTGTATTACCTGATATCCTTGTGGCGTCTATCCATTGGCACCAACGTATATCGTATTTCCCGTTCAGGGTCGCTAGAAACCAGAGTGTGCATTCGGTCGACACAGCTAATGAACTTGGCTGAACTCGGATATTACCATTTGTTCTGTTCGGTCAAGGGATGCAGCCCACGTGACGTAACCCGCAAGGCCAGAATTCACAATAGGTACATGGAAGGCGTATACAGGTTCAATAAGTTCATCAAATACACTAGGATTGCCGTGACCGTTATGATGTATCGCGAAGAAGCGATTGGCAAGTGTGAGAAACCCGATGATATACTGCAAATCGACCATGAACTGTATAAGTTTTGGCGCGATTGCCGTAAGTTCATTAGCGGATCTCTGCTGATGTCTAGGCAGGTGTGCCACCAAACGGGACGAACAGGTGAATGAAGAACCTCTGGTTGCATTCGGGACAGCGTAGATACAATCCGCGTATATTGTCTTCCAACTGTGGCTGATGCTCCCGGATCGGGATGTCACAATAGGGACATTTCACGCTCTCGATTGCAGGTTCCAATCGCTTTATCTCACTGAACATCAAGTCGATAGTGCCATCGTCCTGGATTCGTACCAGGACGTTTGGATTTTGGCGCATGGTGGTAATGTACTCCACCAGTTTTTCCGGTTCCCTTATCTCCATTTTGATACCTGCAGGAAGCGGGTGAATGTTCCGGTAACTATTGCCGAGAACAGGATTGCCGGGATGAAGTGGGTAAACCCGCACAGGAACACCGACATAATAGCAAGCGCGATGATGTACCACCATACTGCCCTGCTGTTCCACGACCGGTCCTCCTGGTCATAGAATTGCAGGAACTCCATGGTCGTGAAGAACTCGCGCTTGATGAATATCCAGGCGAGCTCGATTACGTTTACATAGGGGTCGTTTTGAATCCTTACTATCATAATGCAAAACTATTTCAAAAAATACGATATTTTTGTCAAATTGCCACGCAACTTGTAAGATTTTTGCTATATTTCGGATATGACTGTTTCAAAGTGCATTCAACTTATCATGTATGGCCTCATTGCCGGATACGAACTGCCCCGCATGGCCTCCCGATTCAAACCCCCCAAGTTCCCCGAAAACGATGACCGTGATATTCCCCTCAGCCTGAGGGTACCTCTACGGGAGCCCGTTTTGCAGTGCAATCCGGGAAAGGAACTCGAAAACTCTTAATCAACCAACAAGAACGGAATACAAATGTCAAACGACGCATCTCCACGCGGAAAATTTTGGGACATCCTGACCTCGATTTCCAAGGACATTCCTAGGATTTCGACGGATTTCATCACCCCTGACGGGATAGACTACAAGAAACTCTTTAACCAGATTACGCATATAAATGCGAAGAAGCTGCTTCCGTTGGCCACTACCGGCACGGAATTGCTCCTTACCCTCTGGGAAAACAAGCCGAAGGACTCCTTCGGGGTACAGGCGGTTTCCTCTGCCCGTAACGCCATCGCCCTCTACTCGGTGCTCGATGACATCTACATGAACATCATCCCGAGCACTTCCGTCGAGAACCGTGGCGACATCATGTTCTGGAAGGAAATTGCCAACCGCTTCAAGGTGGACATCCCGCTGTGCGACAACTATTCCACGACGGCTTCCGGTGTACTGCCGCTTTCCGACATCCTTATCTACCTCCTCTCCAAGGTGAAGGACCACGATGCGATTACCTACCAGCCGTCCGATGACGACTTCGTGTCCAAGGTGACCATCGAGCGTGTCGGGTTCATTGGCGAAGATCCGATTATGAACAGTGACGGCACCATCATCACGAAGGACAATATCACCACGCTTCTCCACTGCAAGTGCTATGACAGGCATGGCGAACTGGTTGAGGATGTCTATTACGCTATTTCCATGGATAACGAGCGCGACAGCGACATTCCCATCGCCGAACGCATGTCGATGGAATCCGCCCAGGCTTCTACCGGCGCCTCGTTCATCTCCAAGACGCTTATCGAGCATGCCGCATACTTGAAGGGCTATGCCGAATCGGAATACCGCACAATCGAGCATGCCATCATGGCAATCTATCGTCGTCTTGACTACCATAGGTACCACTTCTATGTGGACCAGAGCAAGATTATGGTTGCCAACAACGACAGTTTCTTCACCGGCGACAGCAATGATTGCTGGGTCCAGTCTGCCGAAATGACCAGGCTCCGCGCCGAATGTAAGCGCGTGTCCAGCCTGAACATGAAGCGTTCCTATGCGCTGGTCGGTCCCCCGGGTACCGGTAAGACAGGCATGTGCGAACACCTGATGACCGAACTGTGCAATGACGGCTACACTCTCGTCCGTTGCTCCCTCGATCGCCGCATGATGGGCGTAATGCTCGGAAAGGTGCTCCTCACTACCAAGATGACATCCAAGTGTGCCATCCTGTTCGATGACCTTGACCAGCTTGACATCAAGCGCAAGGGCAGCGACAATGTGGGTGAGTTCCTGGAATTCTTCGCGGCTCTCAACAAGTCCGATGTGCCTATCATCCTGTTCTCCACGGTGAACAACCCGAAGAACGTGAACAGCACCATCATGGGCCGTCCGGAACGCATTGACGAAGTTGTGCCTATCAACACGCCGGATATCAACATGACCAAGGAACTGCTCCGCCGCTATGGCAAGAAGAACGGCTATTCTATTGCCGATGATGTGCTGGAACAGGTTGGGGCCGAACTGGTTGAATTGAGCGCGTCCGTTGCCGACATCAAGAACCTCACGGTCATGATGAAGGTCAAGCATGATGCCAAGGAGACCTACAACTACGACGAGTTCAAGGTCGGTATCGAGACGTTGAAGCAATCCAGGGAAGTTGCCCGGAAGAACTTCTGTGTCGATGGCGACGAGGATTAGCGAAAGAGGCCGGTTGAACCGGCCTCATTTGCTTACCATGCTGCTATGACTTTCTTTTCGAGATATTTTCGTTCGAATTCGCGCTGTTCCGACTCTCGCGGGTCCTCGTTCACCGATGCGATGATTACCGGGGACGGTTCTTCCTCGGTCATGGTGAACCCGGCATCCTTGAACTTGTTCACCAGGTCGATCTGGCTCTGGTACAGTTCATCGGGATTGATGGGGCCCTTCACGAAGTGGGCGAGCTGGTCGGTAAAGAAGCTGCGCTTCATGACATTGAGTTCGATGCTGCGCTGGTTGGTGGCGAGCGCGACCTTCTTGGCCTCTTCGAGCTTCATGTAGAAGCTGCGGTCAAGCGCGGTCATGTCGGAAATTTGCTTCAATTCGTCAAGCGTTACCATGTGATATTCCTTTTTATTCGATTTTACAACAGGAAACTACTATTTTTTACTATATTTTTAGCAAACTCTTAACGAGGTGAATATGCAACAAGAAGAATTGATTAAGGTTCACGACCATATCGTTGGGTGGATCAGGGACTATTTCAAGACAACGGGTGGCAAGACGGCCATTCTTGGAATCTCCGGTGGCGCGGATTCCACCGTGGCCGCCAGGTTCTTGGCAGAAGCCCTTGGTCCCGAAAACGTGATTGGTGTGTTCATGCCATGCGGCTATCAGCCTGATATCCAGGATGCATACGATGCCGCGGCTGCTGCCGGTATCACCCGTACCTACGAGATTGACATCGGCGAAACCAATGCACACATGGCCAAGATTATTCCGGGATTCGCCAACTCGGAACAGGCCAAGTTGAACCTCCGTCCTCGTCTGCGTATGGCTACTCTTTATGCAGTTGCCCAGTCTGTAGATGAAAATGGACAGCCGCACAATGGCCGCGTGTGCTGCACCGGCAACCGCTGTGAATCCATTGTCGGCTACTGCACCCTCTGGGGAGACCTGGCGGGAGACTTTGCACCTCTCGCAATCCTCACCAAGCGCGAAGTGTGTGAGCTCGGAACGTTCATGGGTCTTCCCGACCGTCTTGTTTTCAAGGCTCCCAGTGATGGCCTCACCGGCAAGACTGACGAGGAATCCCTCGGCATCACCTATGCCCAGATTGAGGACTACCTCGCCAACAAGCCCCTTGAACCGGAAGTTGCCAAGAAAATCACCGAGATGGCTGGCCGCAACCAGTTCAAGCGCGAAATCATCCGCATTCCGCACCCATAGGAGGAACCATGCGGGAACCGCTGTACATGACCCTCAACCTGTCCGAAGATGGTCCCGATACGACTTATTTCGATGAACTTGTCGATGGCCATGTCCATTCCATTGGTCTTAGCGACTACAAGCACATATGGGACTTCATTTCACTGGTCGACCATAGGTACGTGGGTGGCCTGTACCTGCCGGACAACAAGCTGGCGGAATGTGCCAATGGTTACCAGAGCTATACAGCCACGCCTACCGGGTTCGCTGATACCATATGGTGGAACAGTGAAGTCGGGGTAGTGTGTGGAACCGATTCGGCTTACGAAATGATGGTCGATACCGTCCTTCCGTTATTGTTGGGTAAATCCGACGTGATGGCCGCGGTACTCGGTACGGGGCGCATGGCGAAGGCTGCCGCGATGGCCATGTATCCGGTATGCATCTATCTCAACATTGTCAGCCGTGGAGATTCCGCGACTGCATCCGATATAGACATGGCGCTCGATTCAATCGCCGAACAGATCGGGAAGGTAACCTGTGTGGTCGAGGGCACCACGTATGAAAATGCCGCACTCGAACCCATGGATGTCATCGTGAACGCCACCACCCTCCCGGTGTGCAGGATCTTGCCGGGGTATGTCCCTAGACCGGGACAGAAGGTGATTGACTTGCCTGTGGATAGCAACTTCAGGATGGGTCTGCGGGCGAAGGTTGCCGGGCGATGGACCAATGCTGGACGGGATGAACAGCTCCGGCGGCTGAAAAGGGCTATGGAGAATGAAAGTTGCCATTCCTAAGCCAAAATGCTACATTATGTGCATGAGTAGAATTAAGAAAATTGCACATATCCTCAATCTGGTCCTGATTGGTGCCAGACTGGCCAGAGCAATACTCAATGCCTATAAACTCCAGGCATGCAGAGACCGCCCTTCCATCCGCCATATCCGTGTTGCCCACCCGAAGAACGGTACGGCGTCGCCAAGATAGTCGAGTATATCGACACCCCTGACGAGACAGGCCGTATCGTGCTGTATGCTGATGGTACCCGTGGCTACATCGCAAACGGGTTCATACCGGATGGTTTCGACACGCCGCACAACGGTCCCCGTTATTCTCCGTTTTCCAGCGGTGCCAGGGGCGACATTTCCGGTAGCGAGGGAATGGATGCACCGAACTTCTGGTTCAACAATTCGGACAACGGCGCAAGTTTTTAATCATTTTGCTATAATTTTAATAAAAATATTGCTATATTTGCAATATAGTCAAAGGAAGTTTCTATCATGGCAGAATTAAAGGAAAGCCTACCCGAGGATTTTCGTGACGGATACGTTGTCGTCCCGGATTTCAAATCAACTACGCCGGGTATTACAAATGTAATACGCGGTGACATGACTGATGACGAATGGAAGACCTGGCTACGGGTCTCCCGCATGCGCGATATCAAGCGTCTGCTCGCCAAGGAAGGCGGCAAGTCCGGTCTTTCCCTAATGATTTACAAGTACCTTACCGACAAGGGGATAGCCACATGTCGAATTGGAATGGAACGGCCTATCATCTAAGCGAAGCCGATGTGAGTTCGGCCTTCAATGCAATATGTTCTTCCGAGCTCGTGCAGCTCCGTGCGGAACATTGCGCCCGTCTTGCCATGGAAACCCGTATCGAAATACGGGATGGCCTGTCCGTCAATGCCTTTGCATCTAGACTGAGTGACGAGGAAATCAAGGCACAGATTCCCAAGGATCCGGAAAAGGCCAAGGGTTTCATTCCCCATAAGTACCGGATTGTCATCCTGCAGGGCATGCTTGACTGGCTAAGCGCACTGGCAGTGGTGATTGCCATCCTCGACCGTACCGGAAGCGCCCGCAAGGCCCGTGCCATGCTCAAATGGATGCGCAAAGCGGCGACAATGGGCTGCGTTGGTTCCGACCTCCTGCTCAGGATGTGGGACAAGTTCCATCTGGAAGAAGACAGTGTCCAGGAGGAAGTTGCCCGCATGTACGCGAAGACTATCCTCATGGCTGTAATGGCCCACGAATGCGGACATATCTGTCTTGGCCACTTGTATTACAAGGGACAGGGCATGCATTGCAGTATCAACCGCAACGATGAACGCCAGGCCGACTCCTGGGCATCCGCCGTACTGCAATCCTGCTGCCTCGGTGCGCAGGGTGCCGTTGCAGCTGTAATGATGGTCATCGGCCTTACCTGGGCGCACAAGATTAGCGAGGAAGAACTCAGGTTCAGTACGCACCCGATGCACATGGAACGCCTGGAACACATGATCCAGACCTTCGACGCAATGTTCACGGTGTCGCACATTACCAAGAAGCAGCTGTTGGAGCTCGTACCGTGAAATTAGATGCCGATGAAACAGAACTCGCGGTGAAGGTCACCGATTTCACGGTCCAGTACATCTTAAAGGACTTGAAGTATGACATGCCGCAGCCGCAGCCTACCAGGCACTATTCCGCCCGTATCCGGGTGCTTGTTCCGTCGATTATCATTCCGTACATTCCCACCTTCATCAAGAACCTTTCCGTTGCCGAAGATGCGGTAAATGGAAAGGACACCTGCCCGTTCCCGTATAACCTCCCGAAGGATGTTGCGGTTGCGTGGAAGGCCTGGCTGAAGGAGGAATATCCGGATTTCATCATCGAGGAAGAGCCCATACCGGGCATGCCCAAGAAGAAGCGCCGCAAGATGGATTCCGACGAAATTGCCGCTGCCGTAATCAGTTGCACTCTCGAAGATACCTTGAAGGACGCGCTTGAAGAATGCTGGGACACCGTTCTTGGACCCAAGTACAAGAATGCAATCCCGGTTGCGCCTGAAGGTTACAAGGTGGCTTGCCGGTACATCCACTTACTGAAATGGACTCCCGAATTATAGGTTTCCAATGTTTGATTTCTTTGAAAAGACGAGCGTGTTCAACAAAATCACCTTTGACGATGATTGGCACAGCTACACCCTGAACGGGCAGAAGACCGTATCGGTGACCAAGGTTACCGGCTCGGTGACCCCGCCGTTCATCGAGAAGAAGGTGGCGTTGCAGTCCGCCAAGAAGCAGAAGGTAAATGCCGACGCTTTGCTCCTGCAATGGAAGCGGAACAACCTCATCTCCCGTGCCAAGGGTTCCGCAGTGCACAAGTACATCGAGACCACCCTGGCCAACAAGGTGCAGCCGTATCCCAAGGATATCGTGTTCAACGAATTTGCCAAGGATTTCAAGAAGTACCCCGGTCTCCAAGCGATTATGCCGGGCGATCCCGTTAAGCCGTTGTATTCCGCCATTATACCGAAGGTTAGACAGTTCATCAACGACATTGAGGGCAAGATGCACCGCGTGCGGTCCGAACTTGTCATCGGTAGTCCGAAGTACAATGTGTGTGGTATGATTGACCAGATTTTCTACAATGTGAAGTCAGGCGGTTTCGAGATTTGGGACTGGAAGACCAACTCCGAATTCGATACCCGTTCGGACTTTAACCTGGAACCGCCATGCGGTCATCTGGACAAGTGCAAGCTCACCGAGTATTCGTTGCAACTGCACTGCTACAAACGCATCTTTGAAGAAGAAACAGGCATTCCAATCAAGAACCTGTACCTGTGCTGGTTCAGTGAACTTGAGCCGACCTACAAGGTGTTCAAGTGCAAGGACCTGGCCAACGAGGCGGCATACCTGCTGCAGAATGCCCCTGCCCTGATTGCCCGCGCAGAGGAAAACAAGGAACGCCTCACGAAGGCATTTGAGGCTGAACTCCTCACCGAGGAAGGAAGGAAGAAATATGGACTTACAGAAGATCGAAGCAATCAAGAAGTCGTTCTCAGATGAACAAAGAAAAATCTGGGACTTCATGTTGGCTGATACTGCGAAGCTGGAAGCGGAATGGAAGTTCTGCCGTAAAATGTACGATGAGGCTGCAACGGTAATAAATGATTCCAAGATCGGCCCCGAGGTTCGTCTCCTGCTCCGCAACGTGAGTGACTACTGGAACCGTAGGCGTCTTGCCCTCGAACGCACCATGGAACGTGTCGGCATGAACGACGTCCTGGTCAAGTGGAGGGGCAATGGCAAGTAAGAAGAAGGAACTTGCCCGGTTCACTGCCGAGATTATGGATTCCGCGGTCGACACGATCGGCGGAATTCGTTTTACCGAGACTGCCGTGCTTGCGGCCTATGCGCAGATTACCGCCAATGGATGCACGGTTGAGGACCTGGCCGTGCCCGAACGTGCGAAGAAGGGCGTCCGTCCCGATGAACCGTGGAAGGGTCATGCCATGGCCCATTCCGTAAGTGCCGGCATCGAGGGAACTATCCTGAAAGTCGAATTCTCGATTCCTGATACCCGCTATGGGAAGATACTAATGGCCACTGCGGATACGGTAGGCGGGTTTGATCGGATCCGGTTCATACCGGTCGGGCAGGCGATACCCGATAAGGACGGGAAGGTCGACACGTTCAGGCTGTCCTACGTTACGTTCAGGAGCGACTTGAAGTAGTTTTAGGGCATGATGGACCTGAGCGTTATAATCGCCGTAGACGGCGATGCACATATCATTGAAAAGAACATTTTTTCCCGTCCGGAACTGATATGCGACCCCCGGATAGTGGTCGAGGTATCCGGCAGTGCCGGCATATTCATGGAATCCATGATGAATATGGCTTCAGAATACATCGGGGTGGTATGTCCTAAGATTGCCGCGATGAAGAATGAACGCACTATCAAGATTTTCTGCGAGGCCGCGGCCCATGACGAGGATTCGTGGCCATGTACGATTTTTGCTACCGAAAGCACGCTGCCCATTGTACTGGATACTTGTGATTGCCATAGGCTCGTGGTGGTTGCCCCGCACAAGCGCAATGCCGACTTTGTATTCCGCAAGTGGCGACTGGCCGAAACCAATGCGTTCATCCCGAGGTCCGAGAAGGAAACCGGGTACGATGTCATGATTTACGAGCCTACCGAAGAACTGATGATTACCGAGAGTGACTTGGATGATGAGCTCAACCGTCTATGCGAGGAGATGGATTCCAATGTTTCGGAGCCTGCAACCGAAGAGGACGAGAATGCCATCGCCAAGGTACTCGAATTTGTCAAGGACGGTCTTGTTGTCGACAATTCCCATCTGGAAGCATTCGACAACGACTACACGGATGATATCGGCATGGATGAAATCATGCGGGATGTGACGAAGTACGTCAAGCATGCATTGAATGGTTTTGTCAAGATGCCTCTGTTCAATAGGGCCCTTGAAGTTCAGAACGGTGCCCTGAAGCGTCTTAACAGCAACGAGGAACGCGTGGCCAAGTTGGAACAGACGATGGACAAGTTCCGATCCAGTATGGTTGACACGAACAACGTGTGTGGTGATGGCATCAGGAGTGAACTGGAAACGGTGAACCTGAAGTACAACTCTGTCAACGAGCGTCTGGATGGTTTCCGTATACAGATCGGGAATATCGTGGCGGAGAACATGATGCGAAAAAGGATGACCACCGTGTTTCCGATGGTCATAGCTATTGTTGCATTAATCATAGCGGTACTTGGATTTATATTCTAACTTATTGTCTCGCCTAGTGACGATATGATGTCGTCATCTTCCTTTGTCTGCTGCTTATCCAGTATTTTCATCATGAACTGCATTCCGTCGTCCCAGGTATTTCCGTCCAGGAAGAATATTTTCTTGTCCGGTATGCTGTAATACATGGTATACCGGTTATATGCGGTTATGGCATTGTTTTCCCGGTCATATACCCTAATGCCGACAAGTACACCACGTTCTTCATGAAATGACATGCGGAGTCTGTTTGCATCGCAGAATGCCATCAACCGCTTGAATTCCGGGTATTCATCGGGATATTGTCGTTCTTCAAAGCATGCCCGACCAAGGTTCATTTCACGACCCAATCCCTGTTACCGATGATGATATCCTTCGGGGTGTACCGTGGGCACGGAATACTGTTTGCCTTTAACAGGTAGAGCAGTTCTTCGCGTTTTTCTTCGAGATATGCGACAAACTTCTCATGGTCGTACTTGTCGAGTGGACGCGGGTGTTCGACATGCTGGATTCCGGCATTCGGTGCGCATACCGGCATTACGGCAATGTCCAGATACAAGGCTTCCAGACCTATAAACCCATCTTCACCTCCCCAAGTGCCGCAGAAATCCGACGAGCACAGTTCTCTTCGGCCATACAGTTTACTGTTGGTATCGAGGATTGTGGAGAGAGCTGCACGGTTTATTCCCATGTTGCAAGTCCACAGTACACCGGAGTCGACAAAGAATGCTTCCTTTGTAATGCGTTCTTGCTTGCCGAATATAGGTATTGGGTATGTTTCGTTCCGTTCCCTCTGGTCGTGCCATCCGTACTTGGCTTCGCACCGTCTCCCTACCGTCAGAACCGGATCCTCGGTGTCAAGGATTTCGGCATGTGCCTTTATCAGGTCCGGCTCCGGATAGCAGTCTCCGTCTATGAACAGGATTGCACCGTATTCGTTCTCATACGCATAAGACACTGCCATATTCCTTACATGCCCCGCACAGAAGTATGGCACTTGGTATTTCATCTGGGGGCGTCCAACATATTCGGGGAGCGACGTCGATGCCAGTATCGTTACGAGTTCGTTCGTGTAGGCACGCTTCGACGCGCTGAGTTCTGCTGGGGATGGACGATCGAGTACAACAAGTACGCCGTCAGGCTTTACCGACAAGTTGCCGATTGCCTCGTTCATTTTCTCGGCATATTGCTGCTGATCTTTGGAAACGATTACTAATAATGTCTTCATCATAATACAAGAAATATAGCAAAAATATGCATAATTATGCTAACGTAAAGGAAATAAATCCACATTTTATCAAAGTGGAGTAGTTTTTCATGTAGAAAAATATGGAAGTATATAAACTTCAAATAGAACGATCAATTCGTGGCTGTCTTGTAGTTCTAAACGGGAGTTTTGATGCCCGGTTGATGCAGACAGCCACAAAATTGCGTCAACCGGGCATTACTTGTATATGATAGTACGTTCATCCAGCCATACGCTTAGATTCGCCAACACCGGCAAGCGGGAAGGAGTCTTCAGGCTTCTTGCCGAGTGGCGTCGTGTAATGCAGCTGATCTGCGACGACATGTGGTTGAACGGCTATACCTGGATGGAGGATGACGTATTTCACGAGTTCAATCCGGGCAAGTTCAAATACGGGCTTCCGAAATACCTGGACTACAACCGGTTCGAAATAAATACGTGGCTGTCTGCCCGGATGATGAGTTCTCTGGTAACGCAGCTTAGTGGCAAGTTGCGTGCGATATGCACCAAGAACGCAAAGCGGATCGAGGTGTTCGACAAGGAAGCCTCGAAGGGAAATTACCTGGAACGGCTATGGGAGGTAATCGAGCGGAGGAGACCTAGCAAGCCTGACCTCTCCGATGCGGGAATAGAGATTTCGAGCAAGTGCGCCGAACTGAACCTTACCCCTGACGGAGAGTTCTACGGCTTCTTGAAGATCAGGTCTACCGGACTTCCGATATTCAATATCCCGATATGCAGGCACAAGCACATGGAGAGGTTCCTTGACGGCACATGGACGGCCTGCAACGGGTACCTGATAGACGAGTACGGGGTGCAGCTACGGTGGGAGAAGGAGTTCGTGGAGAAGGAAGCGGGCGTGAAGGTCGGTGCCGACCAGGGTATGCTCACCTGCCTGTCGCTTTCTGACGGTCAGGCCACCCCAGACATGATTGTGAACGCGCCCAGGAAGGGAGAACCCACAAGGAAATTGAAAGTCAATCTCTCCACTATCTCGGAAAAGATGTGCCGCAAGAAGAAGGGATCCAAGGCGTTCCACAGGTGCCAGTGCGAGAGGAAGAACTACACCAACTATGCAATTAAACGTCTTGATTTTTCAGGCATCAAGGAAATCGGCCTGGAAAGCATCAAGAACATCAACTACGGCAGGAGAACTGCCGAAAAGCTAAAACATTGGTCCAACCCAGAGATAGTCGCCAGGCTGACACAAGTTGCGGAGGAGTTCGGTGTCCGAATCAATTCGCAGTCGAACGCCTACCGCTCGCAGCGATGCTCGGGGTGTGGACACGTACTCAAGAAGGCGAGGAAGGGAAAGCTATATGTCTGCCCGCTTTGCGGACTCGTGATCGATGCCGACATCAACGCGGCAAAGAACCACGAACTAGAACTTCCCGATATACCTCACTGTTCGGAGTTGTCCAAGCTGGCTAGGTCAGATGGCTTCTACTGGTTGCCTAACGGCCTGTTCAGGATGGACGGTTCGGAGTTAAGAGTCCCGAACACGACGTAAAGCTCTGGAATATTTTTACATATTTCATCTAACTCTTCATACCAGACAATATAGCAAAAATTTCATATGTTTCAAAAATTTTTTAAGAAAAATGTCACAAAATGGTTGACAAGGTAAAAAGAATATGTTAGTTTTTCTACTACAAAGAAACAACTTATCAACAACCAATACACTATGAGCAAACAAGAAACCGTAGATTCCAAGAAGCTCCTGAAGTTGATTGGAAAACCGACCCCGGACACTCGTTACAACAAGACCGACCTTCCACCGGTCGAAAAACTCCTCAAACTCTACAAGCTGGACTGCAATAAGGTCTACCCGTTCTATACGACCCTCAAGGGCCTTGGCTGGGTGACCGACTCCGAAGACGCTTTCCGTTCCAATGTCCGCAAGCAGCGGAACCGCATGAAGAGCGAAGCCGAAAACGACGGGGATATTGCTGCCGATGACCTCGAATCCGTCGTCCAGCGTGCTTCCGAAGGCCAGCTTGCCATTCTCCGCAAGGACATGGCCAATGTCCAGAAGGAACTGAGCGAAGCCAAGATACAGAAGTTCATCGCCCAGGAAATTATCGACGCGATGGGCGAATCGGTGATGCGCGTGAAGCCTTACACCGTCAATCTCAATATCACCAAGGCGCCGAAGGGGAATGTCGAGGGTAAGTTCTACAACATCTTGCCGATTTCTGACGTGCATTATGGCGAATACGTGGATGGCCGCGGCATCAATGGAATCAACAATTATAATATGGAGATTTCCAAGAAGCGCCATGAGCTCCTTTTCAAGAAGAATTACGAGTTCGCCTCCATCTATGGCTGCGATGAACTCCATATCTTCATGCTCGGTGACATTTTCTCGGGAAATATCCACGCGGAACTCCGCGAAACGAACCAGCAGGTGATTACTGACTGCGTTCTGGACTATTTCAGCTTCATTACCGGGTTGATCAATGCGTATTCCAAGCTGTACAAGAAGATTACCATCTCCTGTGTGGTCGGAAACCATGCCCGTAACACTGACAAGTACCAGTTCAAGAACAAGGGCAAGGATTCCTACGAGTATATTCTCTACGGTTTCATGAAGAAATACTATGACATGCCGGAATCCCCGGAGAACGTGTCCATGAAATTGACCGATTCCGTGGTCGAGTTCACGAAAGTTGGCCAGCAGCGCTGGAAACTCGAACATGGCGACCGTTATAAGGGCGGTGGAGCCTTCGTTTCCCCGTTCTCCACGGTTGTCCGCGACAACTTCAAGGACAAGGGCATGTTCTCTGCCGACGAATTCCAGAATTTCGATGCCGTTATCATGGGCCACTGGCACATTGGCGGTGAAATGTCCCTTTCTGGCACGAATACGCCGGTTTACCTGAACGCCAGCATGATTGGTCCTAACGAATATGCCGTGAACAAGCTCCATAGTAGCTACCCTGCCGAAAGTTACGTTTTTATTACGGACGGCAAGAAGGTGGTCTCCAAGGGTTCCATCAATTTGATGGGCATCCAGCGCTAAATTATTGGGAGAGAAGGCGGCCCGGACTAGTTCCGGGCCGTTTTTTGTTGCCACCCAGTGGGAAATATGCTATATTCGGGGTATGATAGACTTTAACGAATATGTATCCCTAGTGGAAACTCTCAATGAATGGGCCAAGGCCTATTCCGCAGGTAATTCTATTGTCACGGACGATGTCTATGACAAGAAATACATCCAGCTCAAGGAGTTCGAGGCAGCAAATCCGGCCTTTATCCTTGACAATTCCCCTACCCGCCACGTCGAAGACGGTGCCGAAGGGTTCCGGAAGGTGAAACATGAAATTCCAATGATTTCGATTTCCAACTCCAACGGCATCGACGAGGCTAACGAGTGGTGCACCAACATGATGCACGAGCACAATGTGCCCGAATTGGAACTTGAATACAAGATTGACGGCCTCGGTCTTGCCCTTATTTATAAGGGAGGGCAGCTTATTGACGCGGTCACCCGCGGAAAGGACAATATCGGTGACTCCGTGTTTGAAAATGCCCTCCGAGTAAAGGGTGTTCCTTCCAAGATTGCCATGGAGGGTGATGTCGAAATCCGTGGCGAGGTCGTCTGGAAGTACGATGACTTTGAACCGATTAACGAACAGTTCGCCGCGGAAGGCAAGAAGGTGTTCGCCAACCCCCGTAATGGTGCCGCCGGTACCCTGAAACTTCACGATCCTGATGAAGTTGAACGCCGTGGCCTCTCCTTTATCGGCTATCTCATTGTAAAGGGTAGTCCGAACACTACCCAGTCTGCAGATATTGACACCCTTATCAGCCTTGGCTTTGAAGTTCCGGAACACCATGTTGTTGAACATGTTGTGCAGTTCACCGCGGTCGCCGAAGGCATGCGTGAACGCCGCTTTGAACAGGCCTATCCGATTGATGGCGTGGTCATCAAGGTGAACGACAAGAACCGTCAGCCGGAACTGGGATACACCGCCAAGTCTCCGAACTTCTACCGCGCATACAAGTTCCCGCCCGAGGAAAAGGAAACCGAACTCGTCGATATTGAGCCGTCAGTTGGAATGTCCGGTGCAAATACACCTGTATGCATCGTCAAGCCAGTACATCTTGCTATGACTACGGTCTCCCGCATTTCTGGGCATAACTGGGATACCGTTGAGTATCTTGGCCTTTACAAGGGATGCCATGTGGTCATCCGTAAGGCCGGTGAGATTATTCCGGAACTTGTTAAGTGTGTTGAAACGGGACGAAGCAAGGATGACTATGAAGTCATTCGCGACCAGTATGATCGTCATAAACCGGAACCGATTCCACATGTCGAGCCGTATGATGGACCAACCGCCGGCGAACGCTACATGCGCCCGAAGGTTTGCCCGTTCTGCGGTGCTGAATTGAAATATGCGGTGAACACCGAAGGTCGTGAATTGGTTGCTTGGATTTGCGACAATGAAAACTGTACGTCCCAATTTGTGTTGAAGCTTGCAAATTTTGCCTCCCGTGACTGCATGAACATCATGGGTGTTGGTGAAAGTATGGCCGAATTGCTTTTCGAGGCGGGTAAGGTCCGTTCCTTTGACCAGCTCTACACGCTTACGGCGGAAGACCTGGTTGGCATCGGCAATATCCGCGAGAAGACTGCTGCCAAGATCGTTGCCGCTATTGCGAAGACCAAGGATAACTACCTGCATCAGCTTATTGAAGGGTTCTCCATCCAGGGACTTGGACACCAGGCCTCCCCGGTGGTAGCATCCTGTGTTTCTGAGGCGGGCGGTTTCGGGGCATTTGTGTCCTCTGACTCCGAAACCTCCGCCCATTTCCTTTCCAAGTTCGTCGATGCCGCCAAGGCCGGCGGTGTAAGCGATATCCTCATGACCCGCTTCGTCACGTTCATCAACCAGAACAAGGACATGATTGCGAAGATGGTCGAACTCGGGGTGGCCCAGAATGTCAAGAAGGCCCAGAGCATGAAGCTCGCCGGCAGGGTGTGCATCATGACCGGCACCTTCTCCAAGTTGGACCGTGATGTGTTCAAGGACATGGTGGTGTCCAATGGCGGAACCATCTGTTCTTCCATTACCAAGAAATGCAACCTCGTTCTCCTCGGCGACAATGCCGGCCCGAAGAAGGTCAAGGCTATCGATGAGTTCCAGAAGGCTGGACAGCACATCGACGTGTACACCCCCGAAACATTGGATGAATTCTTGAAACTGTTGGACTAGTGGCATGAGGAACCTTGGACAGACAATGGAACGCCATGGATACCAGGCGACCTTCATCAAGGTGGACTATTATGGGAAATTTGCCCTGCTGTATGCCATCATGGATGAGCGCCATATCCAGATTTGTGACCATGTCTGGGTACGGGTCGGCCCATGGTGCGAACAGTTGGAACCGGGCTCGGTGATAACATTCACCGCGGTTCCTATCAAGTACGTCAAGCTGAACCAGCATACCACCAAGCAGTTGGAGGTGGATGTCACTTTGAGCGACATCGAGGACATGCGCAAGGTTGGGGAAGTTGAACTACACAAGGTGGAGTATGAACCACCGGAGGATATATGAAACTTGCATACGTGATGTGGCTGGTCGCCCTGGGCATCATTGCCGCGATGTTCTATATAGTCGGGTGCTCAACCGATACAAGTTCCGCTCCTACGAATGACTGCTACCGGTCATCCGATTCGACCATGGTCTGCGGTGACACCAACTTCCAGCTTTATTGAGGAATAGCATGCCTGAGCACAAGACAGCACTCATAGGTGACCTCCATATCGGCACCTACATCAAACTTACACCTTGTTCCAAGTGGACTTACGAGAAGACCGGTAACCCGGTAGTCTCCAAGAAGAGCGGTATGCTTATCGTCCGGCTTGAAAAGGTGGAAACCGGTTTCGTAAAGTGGATTCCTGCTGACCAGCGGGTATATCTTGCAGAGGAGTACAACTAATGGATATCGTTCGTGAAGGCACTACCAAGAAGATTCGTTTCGTGTGCGAGGAATGCGACTGCATTTTCGATGCCGACCTCGGAGAGGCCAAGGTCACCCGTCAGGGCCGTGGTGCGTTTGATTACGTGAACTATACGTGCCGGTGTCCGCATTGCGGCTATTCCTGCGACAAGACGGTAAATACCCGCTGTCCAGAACAGCGTATGCAGGCCATAGGTGCATACGGTATTGAAATCAAGCTGTAATCATATAAACTGTTCCCAGATACAATAAGGGACGGTTTATCGTGCAGTTTACAAAGTACCTAGATTATCTTGAAACGCTGGCCAAGGAGACCGGCATGCGCACCCTGTGCGAGGCTGTTGCCGATGCCGTTGCGGCATCCGATGTTGGTCTGGAGGCTACTCTTGACGACTACATGATAAAGGTCGGTACCGAGTTCCGCAACATGGTCATCTCCATGGGCAAGGACATCACCGAATATGCCGTGAACGAGGCGTTCAAGAAGAACAGCGATTACGTGTTCAAGGCGTTCGAGACTACTGTCTCCCCGAAGACTGTCGCGGCCAAACTGTATGGCGATGCGATGGCTATTCCCCCGAAATCTTCCTATGTGGCCCCGGTACACTATACGGGAGCTGCAGAAGATGGTTCGATCGAGAAGCGCCAGTTCCCTATGGTTGCCGAAAGTGTAACCGGCACCATTTCTGACTATGTGAAGAAGCATGCCCTTGCGCTTGCAATCGGTGCCGCGCTTGGCGCCGGTGTGACCGCCGGTGCCCCGAAGGCCATCGATGCTGCTGGCGAGGTAAGGAATGCCGCGCATGAATACGTGGACGAATCCCGCAACAGCGCCAACACCCTGTACCGCGTGGGCACATGGAACTTCACCGGTGCCCGTATCGGGGACATGAAGGGTTGGAAGTATGTGGACTACAAGAACAAGCCGGGCATCTATGGCCCGCACCTGAACGGTATTCCGCTAGACCAGATTGAACAGTCCCTCAATCCGGTCTATCTGGAACCGCTGTACAACCAGCCGCTGCAAGTCGGTTGGTGGGTAAGCCCTGATGGTCACGAGGTGTTCTCGACTGTCACCGGAAAGTATTTCAAGACGGCGAAGAATTTCTTTGACGCCGATTTCAAGCGCGAAGACCTGGGTGACCCGGTGGGTGTCGGTGGACACTACATTCTCCCCGAAGATGACTGCTACGACTGGGACAACGACGCCTATTACGGCAGAGGAAACTAATAATGGCAGCTGATGCACCGAACATGATTGTCTTCGGCGGAAGGGCCGAGGCCGTGAAGGAACCGGGAATGGATGCCGTTACTCGGTTCAACCGTATGGCCATGGACAATCCCATGTACGGCCATAACCTTATCCTTGAACGACTGAACTCGTTTGATAACAGTGCCCGTTTCACCAATGATGACGAGGCTGAACTGGATGCCTACGTGCAGACGCTGTTCCTGGAACCGCTTGGTGAACGCGGATACGATGTGAACGGTGATCCGTATGGGGAGTTCAAGAAGATGCAGGCCGAGCTCACCGGCGAGACCTACACTCCCGAGAATTCCTATGCAGAAAGCGCCGAGGACTTCATGAACTCGTTCAGCCTTATCTTCGGAAGCCGCGCATAGTCCGCTACGAGCAGCATAAAATCCGCTTCGTAGCGGGATTGAAATAGTTTTACCCCGGATAGAGTAACCGGGGTTATTTTTATGACCATGGAAGAATATGTCAAGACGCTGGCTGAGATGGACGATTGCATCAGGCTGCCCAAGGAACGACTTGCCAAGTATGCCGACACCACATATACACGCAACGCCCTGCTCATCAAGCCGAGCCTGTATTACACGCTGTTCAGGAGGCCATGGCATCTCCTGTGCACCCCGTTCAACAAGTTGCTGAACTGGATTGGTGACCACATGCCACTCTATGACATCACCGGGCAGCCGATGGATGACCGGTACATTCACCTTACGGTGATGCTCAAGATGGCCGGGTTCGTTCCGCTTCAAGATTTCGGGTGGCATGTCGTGGACGCATGTCCGCCATGCAACATGGATGCCGCGGGGTTCAAGAAGTATTTCCGCAGCCAGTGCAGGGCAGCCTGCAGGATGCCGAAGGACAGGGCCGAGGAGTTCTTTGATGCGCTCTATTCTGACTACGTGGAGAAGAACCACATCTACGAGTTCGGCAAGTACCACAGGTTCACCTCGAAAATGAGGAACAAGATACTCAATGTAATTGCGAATGCGGATCCTACCAAGTCGTTCCTCCAGCTCGGTGAGCCTGGAACGATGCAGAAGTTCCGCGCCAACTTCAACATCGACAGTACACATTACCTGTACATCGAGGCGAACACGTTGAGTAACATGCCTCAGGGGGCACCGAGCACCATCGTCAAGGTATCCTGGACCAAACAGAACGATGACAACGATGTTGTCAAGCATCAGATCTGGTATGATGGTGACCACCTGGGGTGGCTCGTGCGCCATATTGAGACACTTGCGCCAGTGTACCAGAAGGCTCTCGAAGAAAAATGGGACAAGACGATTGAAAAATATGAAAATCTGAACAAGGGAGACGACCATGAAAGATAGTGTCGTGGTGGTTAAACGTCGATATCCAAGGTGTATTTTCGGGATGCTATCCAGGATTGCCGAGTGGTTTATAGGCAGGATGCTCAGGTGCATACCGGAATGCCCCGGTTATGTGCCGGTGACGCCAGGTAGTTATAAGGCATCCCGTATCCATAATGCGAGATTCTTGCTAGAATCACGCAGTCGTTTGCTACCAATATGTATTAGGTGGAAGGTGAAGGATCTCGTTCCATTGGAGAATGTATCGGAAGATGACTGGACAACATACCAGAAATCATGGAATGAATTGCTGGGCGATGCCGACTGGTCCTTAGTTCGAAAATTCAAGGACCATGCCGTTGTGAGACACTATTCACCCAGAAACTGGCGATCCGAATGGGGCTGGATTAAATTCTGGCTAATATCTCCGCCGGGACTGCAAACTATAATGTAAACTTCTTTTTACATAAAAAGTTGCATTTTACCCTTGAAAATCCATCATTTTATTTCTACCATTTATATAAACAATATGACAAAGCCGATTTGGATTCGATTGTAATCCAATGACGCTTAAGAGAAAATTTTACTATGAAACAGCAACTGTCACACTTGGATTATCGCACGATTAGTTTTGCCGCCGCAGAACGTAATCTCGGTTGCGCCAAGAAATTGGGGCTGTTGCACTGGTAAAAATTCCTTTTAGGTTGGGTTGATAAGGAACCAGGTTGCAACAAAAGAGCAACCTGGTTTTTTAATTACCTACGATTTGGGGGTGTAGCTCAGTTGGAAGAGCGCCTCGCTGGCAGCGAGGAGGTCACGGGTTCGAATCCCGTCACGTTCCACTAACGCTTGGCTCGTGAAGCCTAGCAGCAGATTGACATTTCGGATGACTTTTATTATGGGCCATTAGCTCAGTTTTGGTAGAGCGCCTGCATGGCATGCAGGAGGTCATCGGTTCGAGCCCGATATCGGTCCAGTACACTATGGGTCATTAGCTCAGTTTTGGTAGAGCGCCTGATTTGCACTCAGGAGGTCATCGGTTCGAGCCCGATATGTATCCACTACTCTATGGGGGTGTAGCTCAGTTGGAAGAGCGCTTCGTTCGCACCGAAGAGGCCGCGGGTTCGAATCCCGTCACGTTCCACTATGGTTCTGTCGCCAAATGGATTTGAAGGCATCTCGCTACGAACGAGAAGATTCCTGGTTCGACCCCAGGCAGAATCACTACAATATGGGACCTTAGAATACGTTGGCTAGTTCATCGCCCTTTCATGGCGGGGAACCGGGATCGACACCCGGAGGTCCTACTAAATGGATTTTGGGGCAGTATCCATCCGGCTTTGCCGGGAAGCAGCCTAGGTTGCATCGTGCTCCACCATCCTCATCTATATCAATTGGTTAGATAGCTACTCTGATAAGGTAGAGGTTCCTGATTCGAGTTCAGGGGTGAGGACTATGCTTCTATATGTCAATGGCTAGACGAGCAGACTCTTAATCTGTGGATCCTGGTTCGAGCCCAGGTAGGAGCACGAACAAATTATTGCGGTGTAGCTCAGCCCGGTCAGAGCAGCGGAATCATAATCCGTTGGTCGAAGGTTCAAATCCTTCTTCCGCAACGATGCAGCCCGGCAGTTAAAGAATGCCGGCTCCGACAAAGTTAAGGTCGGTCGGTATAAAGCGCCGAAACAACATAAGAACCTAAAGCACCGGGGGCTGCGTTAACCATTTTGGGACCATCGTTCAGTGGTACGGACAACAGCTTGTCACGCTGTAGGCACGGGTTCGATCCCCGTTGGTCCCGTTATATACTCGATTCGCCTAGCTGGTCGATGGCGTCTGCCTTACAAGCAGAAACAACCTTGGTTCGAATCCAAGATCGAGTACGAATATAGGGATTTAGTTCAGCTGGAAGAACGGCAGTCTCCAAAACTGCATGTCGGGAGTCCGAATCTCTCAGTCCCTGCGAATTTTATGGGTGTGCCGAAGAGTTGGAGATCTTCTTCGGTCTGTAAAACCGACGGCTACGCCTTTGATGGTCCGAATCCATCCACACCCACTATTCTTTATTCCACCTTAGCTCAGTTGGTAGAGCGTGCGACTGTTAATCGCATGGTCCCTGGTTCGAGTCCAGGAGGTGGAGCTATGCCGGTTTCGCCTAGTGGCCAATGGCTGGAGCCTGTAAATCTCCCGTTCTAACGAACTCTCGGTGGTTCGAATCCATCAACCGGCACTACAATTTATTATGCGGCATTAGCTCAGTTGGTAGAGCGCAACCTTGCCATGGTTGAGGTCACGAGTTCGAACCTCGTATGCCGCTTATTGCCCGTTAGCCAAGTCCGGTAAGGCGCCGCGCTCTGAACGCGGGATTCTCACGGTGGTCCAAATCCATCACGGGCAACTATCTCGATGTGGGGGAATTGGTAGACCCGCCAGCTTGAGGGGCTGGTTCGTAACAGAGTGCATGGTTCAAGTCCAGCCATCGAGACTAAACAACAATCCGGCGATTGCTGGAACTGGAAAGACAATTCGGACTTAAAATCCGAAGCACGAAATGTGCATATGGGTTCGAGTCCCATATCGCCGATAGGAGAATGCAACTATGAAGAAACAGAAACGATTATAAAGGTGGCAACTGCCGTCCAGTTGCGACAGCCTGCGGGCGAAGCTCAACTGGTCGAGCACCGGACTTTTAATCCGGGGGCTGCGAGTTCGAAACTCGTCGCCCGCATTATGCGCCTATGGTGTATTGGCTGCATCACTGCCCTCCAAGCAGTTGGATCCGGTTCGACCCCGGATAGGCGCTTTATATACCGATCTGTGGCGGAAAGCATACGCAACGCACTCAAAATGCGTCGTCCGAAAGGAATTGTGGGTTCGTGTCCCACCAGATCGACTATCGGCATGTGGAGTAACTGGTAGCCTCGCCAGATTCAGGGTCTGGTGGCCGCAAGGTCGTGGGGGTTCGAACCCCCCTGTGCCGACTATGTAGTATCAAGAAATGCATAAACTGATATGCAGGGTGACTTGGTGGAACTCGTCAACCTATGAAGCATATTTAAGTTTAAGAATGTCCTCGGTATATGCAGAGTTCCACAGTATTGCTATGCCGAGGGCATTTTTATAAAGGTGGTTTGCCATGAAACGATGGATATGCCCTCATTGCGAAAACGATTGCATGACGAAGGATGCTTATTATCGTCATCTACATGAAACACACCCGGAACACAAATTTAAATGTGATTCCATAAAAGATAAACGATGGAATGGTAAAACATGGGTATGTCAATACTGTAACGAGCCATTTAAATCGCGCCGGCGATTGTATGACCATTATAAGAACTGCAAGATTAAATTATCTTTGCCGGTGAATGCGCTTGGACGTGTATATTTACCGGAGTATCACGAAAAGGCTATTGCATCAAGAAAGGCACATTTTGCTGATGGACTAATTATCCGCAAACCATGTTCCTTGGAAACTCGCCGAAAATTGAGTATAGCTCGCAGAAAACATATTGCTAACGGAACGGGCAGTTCAACATGGGTTAATCCACACATTCATCGTAGCTATGCAGAGCAGTATTTCTATGATATTTTGTCCAATGAATTGGGAACATCGGTTAATTGGAAGAATAATTATCGGGTATGTGGTTATTTGCTTGATTTTGCTAATTTAAGCAATAAGGTGTATTTTGAAGTTGATGGCGAAACTCATTATACGGCTGACGGGATAGCGTATGATGCAAAACGAACTGCGGAATTAGCCGATAATGGATGGTTTTTGATTGGAAGGATTCGCTGGAAATTATATAGGAAAATGAATGATGAGGAACGCAAAAAGATTGTGGATTCATATTTAGTTGCATTTACTTCAGATACAATTAACCCAATACCTCCTATTCAGGTTAATGATGTATCATCTGCTATCTTAATGAAACATAAAATTGCTGAGCAAAATGGTTTATTGCGAGCAGATGGCCATATCAACGGAAAGGGTGTTCCGACGATGGAATGGGCACATAGGAAAGACTTAATTTTGAATAGTGGAGTTGATTTATTAAAGTTTGGTTGGGTAGGAAAAGTTGAAAAAGCAACACATTTAACCAAGCGAGTTATCGAAGCTACAATACGCCGGTTTCCGGATGTATTTGAAGGAAGATATTTCCGGCGAAAATAGCATTCGATTTAACTTCATGCTATTACATTTATATTGGCCCTTTAGACCAGTGGTTTAAGTCACGGGATTCTCAATCCCGGCACCCGAGTTCGAGCCTCGGAGGGGCTACTATTGAGCCGTGGTGCAATTGGTAGCACGCAAGATTTTGAGTCTTGATGTTGTTGGTTCAAGTCCAGCTGGCTCAATTCCCCGAGGTGGTGGAATTGGTAGACACCCCGGATTTAGGATCCGGCGCTGTATTCGCATGCAGCATGCAGGTTCGACGCCTGTCTTCGGGATAATGATATGCGCTCTTAGCCAAGCCCGGTAAGGCAAGTGGTTGCAACCCACTGACCGGCGGTTCGAATCCGTCAGAGTGCTCGAAGTCTTATGGGGCTGTAGCTCAGTTGGTAGAGCGGCAGGTTGAAGCCCTGCGCGTCGGAGGTTCGACTCCTCCCGGTCCCACTCTTTGGAAGTGTCCCATAATTGGTATTGGCCCTCCTTGGAAAGGAGCGTGGTGGCGAAAGCTGCATGGAGGTTCGAGCCCTCCCATTTCCGCGAACTTTGGAAGCATAGACCTAATTGGTAAGGCCCCCGGCTCGAACCCGGCGGTGAGGAAGTTCCTCATGTAGGTTCAAGTCCTGCTGCTTCCGCTATGGAAGCGTCCCACAACTGGTGGTGGAGCAGACTTGAAATCTGCCGGTCGAAAGATTTGGGGGTTCGAGTCCCTCCGCTTCCGCTAAATCAGTGTGTAGCTCAGCTGGTAGAGCGTATGCTTCGGGAGCATGAGGTCGGTGGATCGTACCCACTCACGCTGATTAAATTGCCTAGGTAACTCAATTGGTAGAGTACCTGATTAGTAATCAGGTAGTTGGCGGTTCAAGCCCGTCCGTAGGCGCTACTATTCCGACATAGCTCAATTGGTAGAGCAGTTCATTCGTAATGAACCGGTTGCTCGTTCGAGTCGAGCTGTCGGAGCTATTTTGGAGAGGTAGCCTAATTGGTAAGGCAGGGGCTTGCTAAGCCCCCGTGGCCCTCAAAAGCTGCTTGCAGGTTCGAGCCCTGTCCTCTCCTCTATTATGTTGAAGGTAGCTCAACTGGTAGAGTTCTGGCTTGTGACGCCAGAGGTTGCCGGATCATACCCGGTCCTTCAACCTATTAGTCATCCGAAATGCCGCGCTATTACTCAACAAAGGATACATTATGGTTACGGTGGCACAGATTAACGAATTGCGCAAGGCGACCCAGGTGAGCATGCTTCTATGTAAGCAGGCCCTGGAAGCGACCGGTGGCGATTTCGATGCCGCCAAGGAATGGCTCAGGGGCCAGGGCGGCGAGGTCGCCGGTGGCCCTTCCGAGTTCGGCTTCACCCTTTTCGCCGATGGCGCCGTCAATCAGCATGGCACCACCGATGTATTCACCTATTCCGACGGGCATTCCACGGTGGACATCCGCGGTTACAGCGGCACGTCCCCTTCCACTGTCTGGGCGGATTCCAGGCACCAGCTCGTGTTGAGACCGGTCAAGGCCTAGTCTTTCAGCCGGCGTAGCTCAATGGACTTCAGAGCACTCGACTTCTAATCGACAGGTTGCCAGTTCGACCCTGGCCGTCGGCATTTTTTGTTGGCATTTTGTGGATATAAGTTGCCAGTTTATGGTGGAAATGCTATATTACTTACAGGCTTGAACAAGATGAGGCCTTAAGGAGTAATTATGCCGACAACAACCGCCACAATCAAATTCATCAACGACATTGAAAAGCGCACCGCCCGTTGCCCGGCCATGTGTGTCTCCGAAACGGGAGCAACCCGACTCGCCGCATGCGTGCGCGGAGCCGACCGAGCAATACATGCAGCATTTGCCAAAATTAAGGAAAGGCTGTTTGAACCCCTTACCGTAATCACCAATGACGGTGTAGTGAATGTATCTGTGTTCGACATCTACAATACGGGTCTTGCCAAGGAATATCTCAACGGAAGCAACAAGTACACTGTCGTTCGTGGAACTACCGAGTTCTCCCTGAATTCCAGTGTAGGACTCTATCCGACAAGGGAACTGTTCAACCCGAATTCTCCTGTCCTTGGCGACCGTGCTGAACTACTTGCCCTTATTGGGCAAACCATTTCGGAAGAAACTGGCATTGTCACAGAACCCCCCACCACGTTCTGGAACGAATGTGTTTGCTCCAAGGTTGACGGTATGATGAAGGGTTATGCTCAGCGTGTATCCATGCTTGCAAAGTCAAACAGCGGGCATTCTGACTCTAAGTGGTCTGACGCAGTGCGTGAAGTTGCAAAGAAGATCGGGCTAGGCTTAGTTGAGCATACAATTATCGGTCGTGTTCTTGCAAAATGTGGTCCCCAGACCGAAAAGGCAATCAACGGCGAAATGGCTTCCCTTGACAAGGTGTTCGGAAAGGACAACAACAAGACATTTAAGACGAAAGTAGAAGGTGATGAATTCGAAATCAATTACGCTACTTTTGAAACCTATGGAAATTCGCCTAAGGAAATCTACTTGGCTGCGTATGATGTATTCAAAAAGGCCGTTATCGAAAACGTACCTAATCCCAAGAAGATCATCCCGCTTACCGTTCCCGAAATCTCCATTGACCGCAACTCCACAATCGACAGCACTTACTTCGACTGGAAGGTGACTGTTCGTGGTATCCCTGGTGGTTCTGTCGAAGTCCTTATCAGAGCTCATTCAAACAAGGGAACAACCTACTATCCCGAAAACCTGTTTGCATTCACCAAGGAATTCCCCAAGGGGACTCTGGTGTTTACCGATGATGTCAACGTCGCCGAAATGGTATGCGGTGACATGAACCACCCTGGCAAGCCTCCCATGACATTGAACATCCCGTACACTGTCGAACGTAAGGTTCCTTCTTTGGATAAGGACGACATTCCTAAGGTTGACCTCGATAAGACCGTAGGAATGGACGCGGGTGTTGCAGTTGCTGGTCTTGTCACCACGATTAAGGCAAAGGATATTACCGAAGATATGATGGACTGGCACGAAGCCGTGCATGCCTATTATGTCGGTCATTCCGATACCAACTTGTTCGCAAAGACTGCCACAAAATCCACCCGAGTCGACCTGAAACGTCTGGTTGACGAATACGAAAGCGGCGACTACAACCTCATTGCAATGCTTACCATCGGGCTTCGTGATGGTTCCCCCACAGATGAAACCCATAATTGGGCACCCGTGTGCGACCCATGCGCCCCGATGTTCGCATGGCTCATGCATCGCACAAAGGAAAATGGTGAACTGTTCTACACGGAAAAGCAAATTGCCATTATCGGCCATACTAAGGTATGGCGAAAGTTCATTCGCCAACTCATTGCCAACCGCCGTCACTACTTTTTTGAACAGGCTAAATGGGACCGGGTGCATGATACTATGGCAGAAGTGTTCGCCAAGGAATGCCCGTTGGCCACTGAATTGAACAAAGCGTACGCAACTCTTACGGCAAAGATTGATGCCGAGCGTACCTTCATCCTGTCCTGCGAATTGCTGAACAGCAATGTCATTCGCTCGTCCGACATTGTTTCCATGGAAAATCTCAACCTTAACGATGTTGAAAAAAACAACAAGTTCCACTCCTTGTATGCAACAGTGACCAAGTCTTGGCACATGGACCCGAGGAATGGATACAAGGTTTCTGCATCCAAGAACAGCAACACTGCGATAATCGATTTTGGCCGTCCCGTAAGCAGAGATGAAGTTGCATCTATGTGTACGGATACTGACCATTGGCATGCGCCGAGCGACATCGCCATCAACGGAAACGTCGCTACAATCTATTGCGAACCGACTGTCGAAGGATTGCGCTGTCGTAATAGTGAGTGGTCTGACCATTACATGAAAAACGCACTGCACCTTGCATTGTTGAAGCACGATGCCGAACGTATTCTCACTAGGAAGGGCGTATTGTACAAGGAAGTTTCTGCAAAGAAGACTTCTCAGACTTGCCATGCTTGCGGTTATAGCAAGTGTGCAAAGAAAGAACAGAAACTGACCATTGAACAGTGCATTACCAAGAAGCTGAATTACCGTGATGGCCGAAAGTTTGTATGTGGAAATCCCGCATGCACACTGCATGGGAGAATGCAAAATGCCGATGTTAATGCGGCATTCTGCATTCGAAATAGGGTGAAATTTAAAGACTCTGAATTTTCTAACTTGATGATTGGTAAGTAATTACAAGAAACGAGGTGGAGTTACCCCCATTACGAGAGGTAATAACACCAGGTGCGCATGGATTCCCTGGCGATAACCGGGTGGAGTTACCCCCATTACGAGAGGTAATAACACCGGGACCCTGCGTTGTACTCGCAATTTCTTTGGTGGAGTTACCCCCATTACGAGAGGTAATAACACCGCGTGCAGATATACTCTCCAAGCATATCCGGGTGGAGTTACCCCCATTACGAGAGGTAATAACACCCAT